>Ga0209036_1000266_pt1 | contig 22079 bp, 20 predicted proteins | sample MarorgKNORR_S2LV_3_FD_188222 | JGI IMG/M metagenome (GOLD analysis project Ga0209036, IMG submission 188222) | Marine microbial communities from the Southern Atlantic Ocean, analyzing organic carbon cycling - DCM_A/KNORR_S2/LV (SPAdes) (version 2) | ecosystem: Environmental > Aquatic > Marine >... | reverse complement strand
CTCTTGTGTGTCTACCCCCGATTTCAACTTCAGCCTTTAGTAACATATTGCCGGTATCTAATCCTTTGTCCATAGCCATTATAGTGACACCTGACGTACTATCGCCCGCCAATATTGCTCGCTCTATAGGAGCAGCACCTCGCCATTTTGGCAGAAGTGACGCATGCACGTTTACGCAGCCATACTGGGGAATTTCTAATATTTCTTTCGGAAGAATTAACCCGTACGCTACAACTACAATAACGTCTGGCTTAAGCTCAAAAATCTTATTTCGCTCCTCTTGGCCCCGAAGAGATACCGGTTGACAAAGCGGCAAGTTCTCTCTGTTTGCGAGCGATTTGATCGGCGAGCTTACTACTTTTTTACCCCGGCCAGAAGGCCTGTCTGGCTGAGTATACACAGCAATTATCTTATGTGAGCTTTTGATGACCGCCTCAAGGTGAGAAGCAGAAAATTTGGGCGTACCCGCAAAAATTACACGTAAAGGAGCCATGTCATATATTTTAACTAGAGATCGATTTCTGTTCTTTCTGCAGTTTATCTTTGATACGATTTCTCTTAAGTGAACTTAAGTAGTCGACGAAAAGTTTGCCATCAAGATGGTCTATCTCATGTTGAATACAAACAGAAAGGACTCCATCCGCCTCTATTTCAAACTGAGACCCTTCTTTATCTTGCGCTAATACCTTTATTTTCTTGGGTCGTGACACTGTTTCATAGAATCCAGGGACAGAAAGGCAGCCTTCATCATAATCAGCAAGGTCACTCTCAATAACATCGATAGTTGGGTTTACAAATACTTTAGGATCATTACGCTCTTCAGATACATCTAGCACTAATAATCGTTTGTGAACATCTACTTGAGTAGCAGCTAGGCCTATGCCATTTGCTTCGTACATTGTTTCAAACATATTTTCTATAAGGCACTTCAAGTCGCTATCAAAACTTGTGACGGGCACAGCAATTTTTCTTAAATTAGGGTTAGGAAATTCTAAAATTTTCAGTGTTGCCATCTTGAAATTATCAGTTTAAAAATTTGTAAGCAATCCGCGGAAGATTGTACCGCATCGACGGTGAAACATCGAAAGAGAAATTAATTGTAGTAAAGCGTATTTCGAATATTGGGAGCGCTCTCCTACTTGAAAGAATACTGCGTCTGAGGTAGTTTCCTCGTTTAATTTTTTTTAGCTGGGTATATTTCCAATGAGTAAACCGTTTGTCGCAATTCTTATGGGCTCTGAATCTGACCTCCCAATTATGCAAGCTGGTGCAGATATTCTGAAGCACCTAAAAATCGATTATGAGATAAAAATCACCTCTGCTCACCGAACTCCCGCGGTAACTCAGGAATACATTAGTAATGCTGAATCAAGAGGCTGCCAGGTTTTTATTGCTGGCGCTGGGCTTGCTGCTCATTTGGCAGGCGCAACTGCTGCTCACACGACTAGGCCAGTCATTGGCGTACCTATCGATGCGGGCCCGTTGCAAGGATTGGACTCCTTATTATCAACGGTGCAAATGCCAGGCGGAATTCCAGTGGCAACTGTAGCAATTGGTAAAGCGGGAGCGAAAAATGCTGCGTATCTTGCAGCGCAAATCTTGTCGCTTGCGGATGATGATCTTTCTGACAGAGTTAAAGCTGAGCGTGCAGCAAACTCTGAGAAAGTTCAGGCACAGGATGCTGCGTTACAATCCTCACTTTAGACTGTCTCGAGAGTAGCTCGATGGGCAACCAAATTTTGGAGGCCGCAAGTGCCAGTTTAAAAGCCGGGGATGTAATTGCTTACCCGACGGAAGCTGTTTGGGGAATAGGTTGTGATCCTTTTAATAAAGCTGCTGTTCACCGTATTCTTGACCTAAAGAATAGACCAGTCGAAAAAGGACTAATCCTTGTTGCAGGTAACTTTGAGCAGCTCGGTCAGCTTCTCGAACCTCTGCATGAAGATCAAATTGCACTGTTAAAAAGCACGTGGCCAGGGCCGATTACCTGGCTAATCCCGGATGAGTCTAATTTGTTTCCACCCTGGATTAAAGGTGTCTATGAATCGGTAGCGATTAGAGTGAGTAGTCAAGAACTAGTGAGGGATCTATGCCTAAAATTCGGCGGCCCAATAGTTTCAACCTCTGCTAATATTGCAGGGAGGCCTGAAATCAGAGATCAATCACAAATCGAGAACGTATTCGGTGATACCATTAATTATGTGGTTACTGGAGAGCTTGGCGGTCAAGCATCGACATCAGAAATAAGGGACCTAATTACAGGTCAAAGATTACGCTAAATAAGGTGGGCTTTAGCATCTTGCAAAAAATTGACTCCAGTAGTTTCAAGAACTTTCTTTTGCGACTTCAAAATGAGATTTGTAGTCACCTAGAGCAGTTGGACCCTATTGGCGAGTTTAAGAATGATCGCTGGGATCGAGCAAAAGGCGGAAGCGGTGTCTCTCGGGTTATGGCGGGGCCGGGAATTTTTGAGAAGGCTGGCGTCAACTTCTCTCATGTTTTTGGTGATGCTATGCCAGCGTCTGCTTCCGCTCAAAGACCTGATCTGGCTGGAAGAGCATTCGAGGCGATGGGTTTGTCTCTTGTGATTCATCCGAGTAATCCCTTTGTACCGACCTCGCACGCTAATTTTCGCTTATTTCTCGCACAAAATGAGAAAGACGAGAGTATTTGGTGGTTTGGTGGAGGGTATGATCTAACTCCCTATTATGGCTTTGATGAAGACTGTGTCCATTGGCACGAGGTTGCAAAGTCGGTCTGTGAAGGTTTTGGTGAGCACTACTATCCAAAATTTAAAAAGCAGTGCGATGAATATTTCCAAATCAAACATAGACAGGAACCGAGAGGTATTGGCGGGTTATTTTTTGATGACTTTAACGAACTCGGTTTTGAAGAATCCCAAAATTTTGTGCAAGCTATCGCGAATAGCTACTTAGAAGCCTATCTCCCCATAGTTAGAAGAAGGGAGAATACGGAGTACTCGGCCAGAAACAAGGAATTTCAGGAATACCGGCGCGGGCGCTATGCTGAATTTAACCTTGTGTACGATAGGGGCACCGTATTTGGCCTGCAGTCTGGTGTAGGTAGAATTGAGTCGATCCTTATGTCGCTTCCGCCAAAAGTCAGGTGGACCTACGATTGGAAACCTGAGCCGAGTAGCGAAGAGGAGAAGCTTTACACTCGTTACCTGAAGGCGCGAAGCTGGGTTAAGTAAACTAAAAATTTTATGGGTGAGGAAGTTTATGAACGTTTACGCAGTTATTGGCGACCCAGTATCTCACAGTAAATCACCTCTAATTCATTCCCTTTTCGCAAAACAGACAGGTCAATCGATATCCTATGTTGCTCAAAAAGTAGTCACAGAAAAATTTGATGAGTTTGTGGCGAAGTTTTTTAAGGAGGGTGGTTCAGGGTTGAACGTAACTCTGCCGCACAAGGAGAGAGCATATAAACTTGCCAAGAGTTGTGACTCAGGCTCGAAAAAAGCAGAGGCGGCAAATACACTTTTCCAAAACTCAGCAGGTGAAATCTGTGCGGCGAATACCGATGGTCGCGGCCTCGTTGTAGACCTTAAGTCAAATAATGGCACCGAAATCAAAGGCAAGGACTTGTTATTGCTGGGTGCTGGCGGCGCTATCCGAGGCGCCCTTGTATCTCTTGTTGAAGAAAAACCATCTTCAATAACTATCGTGAATCGTACAATCGCAAAAGCGGATGATCTGAAGATAAAATTTAAAAATTTCGCAAGAATTGAGACGTCAACATACGAAGGCCTTAAAGGGGATTACGATCTTATCATTAACGGCACGTCATTGGGCCTCACTGATGGGACACCGCCTCTGCGAGACATTAATGTGCGTCAAGGTGCATTTTGTTACGATATGTTCTATTCAGATGAACAAACTGCGTTCGTTCGTTGGGCTATGGCAAACGGGGCAGGCAAAGCAATTGACGGACTAGGAATGCTGGTGGAGCAGGCTGCCGAGTCTTTCCTTTTATGGCGAGGAATACGGCCAGAAACAAGAAAAATAATCGACGAGCTGAAGGGAGTATGAATTTTTATCTTTTTCAAGGCGAAAAAATAGGGCTTCCACATCATGGCGCCCTATCTTGTTCTTTTAATCCTAAAAGATACTAGTGCTCGCCGTCGCCTCCATGCTCGCCGCCTTCACCATGAAGGTCAGATGGTGATAATGCTACTGCATTCCGGTCATGCCCCATATAGTTGAAGCGAGCTTCTTCGGCATATTTACCCTCGACAGTCATTAACCCGATCAATACCAGCAAAACGCTTGGCGGCCCAAGTATTGTGAGGACCAGCGCTAAGCGTTCCCATACTACATGCATGAAAATAGCAACGATAAATCCCGCTTTTAAAAACATAAATAAAATTACCAAGGCCCAACGCATACCGCCCTGAACGTCAAAGTAATCAACTGCATATGAAAAGCCACTGAGTACGAAAAGAAGTATCCAGATCTTGTAGTAAATTCCCAGCGGGTGCTGTTGTCCTTCAGCAGAAGCCATTAGTTCTTTCCTCTAAAGTAAATAGAAAAATGCAAATATGAATACCCAAACCAAGTCAACAAAGTGCCAGTAAAGACCAGCAATTTCTATTATTTCAAAACCTTTTTTATCATAGTATCCGCGCTTAACCCGAAAAGCGACCCAAAGTAAATAAATTACACCGCCCGTTACATGGAGCCCATGAAAACCAGTCACCATAAAGAATATAGATCCAAACTGTGGCGCTCCGAATGGATTAGTCCAGGGGCGAACACCTTCGTCAAGTATTAACTTTGACCACTCGAACATCTGCATCCCGACAAAAGACGCGCCAAAGGCGGCAGTGGCGCAGATTAGCCAAAATGCCTTCTTTTTATCTTTCCGATAGCCCATGTTCACCGCGAGAGCCATTGTCCCGGAGCTCGTAATCAAAATGAATGTCATGATAGCTATCAAAATAAGAGGAATGGGTGCGCCGCCAAAAGATAACGCGAAGATTTCGCTTTGTGGTGGCCAAGGTGCGGTGGTTGTTAACCTGACATTTAGGTAGCCCACTAAAAAACAAGAGAAAATGAAGGTGTCACTTACAAGGAATATCCACATCATGGCTTTTCCCCAAGGCACCTGATAAGCCTGTCTATCTGCGGACCAGTCGTCGACCAGCCCGGTTACTCCCTCGGGGCTACCTTCAATTGCTTTTGCTTCGCTCATTAATGTTCCTTGTTATTTTTCTATGTATTCGATAAAAGCGCAAAAAGCACTAGCCACACTATGAGCAAGAAATGCCAGTAGAGTGTGCAGAGCTCAATGCTGAGTTTAATATCCTTTGGTTCTCCTCCTGAGAGCAATCTGATTGAACTCTTGCTCCAAACCCAAAGGCCTCCTAGTAAATGTGCTGCGTGCAAACCGGTCAGTAGATAGTAAAAAGCGTTTGCTGGATTTGAAACCATGAAGTACCCCGCGCTTTGCAGGCTGCTCCATGTGATAAGTTGCCCCACAATAAACAGTATTGCAAAAACACCTGCTCCAAAAAAAGCAACGCGAACGTTTTTTTCACCATCGCTTTTCGTAATGTTTCTCGCCCACTGAAATAGAATACTGCTTACTACTAGCAAAGCGGTATTGAACCACAGTTGCCCAGGTTCAGATAATGGCCGCCAATCCGGCAGCTCCATTCGTAAAATATACCCGACCGTGAACAGTGAGAAGACGACAGAAGCTACCACTAGGAAAATTGATAGAGCTACCTTTTCATTTGGGGACTCGAAGGCTCCTTCCGGCTCGAGTCCACCTATTACTCCTTTACGTTCCCAAGGCTTAACTGTGACATTCTTAAATAAACTCATTAGCTAACTGATTACGCCCCCTTATCTGAGCCTAAATTTTGGTCGTCTACAGTGGGCTCCTCACGTTCTGGCGTATTTTGAGGAATAAAATCCTGAGCCGCACCCGGCACACTGTAGTCGTATGCCCAACGGTAGACTGTTGGCAATGACTTGCCCCAATTCCCATGAACAGGCGGTGTATCGGGCGTTTGCCACTCTAGAGATGCTGCGCCCCAAGGGTTTGGGTCCGCCTTAGGTCCGTAGCGAAGGCTCCAGAATACATTTACAAAGAACAATAACTGGGACGCTCCGACAAAAAGCGCGGCTACCGTAATTGCCGTATTGAGGTCTTGGGCAGAGGCTGGGATGAAGTCAGTAGTACCTAAGGCATAATAGCGGCGTGGTACACCGAGGAATCCCAAGTAGTGCATAGGTAAGTAGATAGCATAAGTTCCGAGGAAAGTGCACCAGAAATGAAGTTTCGCCATGCCCTCGTTAAACATGCGACCAGAAATTTTCGGATACCAATGATAGATCGCGGCGAAAACTACGAGTACGGGTGATACTCCCATGACCATATGAAAATGCGCCACAACGAAGTAAGAATCCGACAGCGGCAAATCGATCACTACATTTCCTAGGAATAGCCCAGTTATCCCGCCATGAATAAAGGTGAAGATAAAACCGATTGCGAAATACATTGGTGCATTCAATCGAATGTCACCTTCCCAAAGAGTCAAAATCCAATTATAAACTTTGAGTGCGGTTGGGACCGCAATAATTAAGGTTGTTGTTGCGAAGAAAAAACCAAAGTAGGGATGCATCCCGCTGACGTACATGTGATGAGCCCATACAATAAAGCTTAAACCCCCTATGGCAATAATTGCCCACACCATCATGCGATAACCAAAAATATTTTTACGCGCATGCACGCTCAATACATCGGATACCAGCCCGAAAGCAGGGAGTGCAACGATATAGACTTCAGGGTGGCCGAAAAACCAAAATAGGTGTTGGAAAAGAATCGGGGAGCCGCCATTGTGGTCCAAGGGAGTGCCGGACTCAATAATAGCTGGCATGAAAAAACTGGTTCCTAGTAGGATATCAAAAAGCATCATAATCGCAGAGACTAAAAGCGCAGGGAATGCGAAGAGAGCCAGTAGAGTGGCGACAAATATACCCCATACCGTGAGTGGCAGTCTCATCATGGTCAGGCCGCGGCAACGATATTGCAAGACGGTTACGACGTAGTTTAATCCCCCCATCGTCGCCGCTACGATGAATACTGCTAGTGAAATAAGCATCAAGACAATACCCATATCGTGACCAGGCGTACCGGCTAAATTAGTCTGCGGAGGATAGAGCGTCCAGCCTCCTCCCGTTGGACCACCGCTGACAAAGAAGCTAGCCATGAGAATAATCACGGAAAGCAGAAAAACCCAAACAGACAGCATGTTTAGAAAAGGGAAAACCATGTCTCGTGCACCGCACATGAGTGGAATCATGTAATTACCGAATCCGCCCAAGAAAAGCGCAGTCAAGAGGTAAACAACCATAATCATGCCGTGCATAGTTACAGCTTGGTAATAGAAATTTGGATCTATGAATGTTGCGGTATCTGGGAAGCCAAGTTGCATCCTAAAAAGTAATGATAGGACTAGGCCAACAATGCCTGTGAACACTGCTAAACCACCGTACTGGATGGCTATTACCTTGTGATCTTGGCTCCAGACATATTTTTCCACGAAACTATGCGGATGATGCATTTCCATTTCATGGTCTTGATCCGCTAATGGTACGTACGCCATTACTTCCTCCTAAACTTTTTTTACTGCGTTATTGCATGCTTACAGAACTTCTTTTTAATGCCTTATCGCAACGTGTTGATATAAGCTGCTACGTCGTTAATTTCCTCTAAATCAGCCATGGCCGTGGCCATTGAAACCATCTGCTCGCCATAGACATCAGCCGGATGCAGTCCTCTAATTCCTGCTAAGAAATTGCTGATTTGCGTCACGAAATACCAATCACTCATGCCTGCTAGAGCGGGTGCGTCGGTATACCAAGTTCCGGCGCCATTGTCTAAGTGACAAGCAGCACAGTTGCGGTCGTAAATATTCGCGCCGTTGCTTATATCTCCGGCGATAGTCGTAGCGCTCGGCTCGTCTGAAAAGGTCGCAATGTAAGCGGAAACGTTTCGAATTGCAGCATCATCAACAAGGGTCATCGCCATGGGCACCATGGCTGCACCATTAGTGTCGCCGTCTCCCCCACGAGCGCCTTCCTTGAAATACTTCAATTGTCTCTCTAGGTACCAGGCTTGCTGGCCAGCGATCTTTGGAGAATTTAATTGCTGGTTACCCTCGCCTTCCGCACCATGGCATGTGGCGCAGATTGCGTAGGCGGCCTGTCCTGCGACTAGGTCTGGTTCGGGCACGGATTGCGTTTCTGCAAACGTGGGTTGCGCGTCAATCCATGCATCGAAGTCTTCTTGTGATTCAACAGTGACTGATCCGCGCATAATGTAGTGCCCGACTCCACAAAGTTCTTCACATAATAGGTCGTAGGTTCCCTCTCTTGTCGGGTCAAACCACAGGTAAGAAACCATTCCGGGTACTAAATCCATTTTTACCCGAAACTGCGTGACTGTGTAATTGTGCAGCGCATCATGCGAGCGAAGCAGGGCTTGAACCGGCTGATTGACTGCTAGGTGCATGTTAGGGTCGTTAACTACAACATCATCTTGCCCATACGGATCTTGAGGGTTAATACCGAAAGGGTTTTCTTCGGTGACGTTGGATACATCGGCGGCACCCAGTTGTCCATCTGCTCCTGGGTAACGGAACTGCCATTGCCATTGAGATCCCAATACCTCGTATTGCAAAGCTTCCTCGGGAACAGTCACGAAATTCGCCCAAACAAAAAGCCCAGGTGCGAGCATCGCCACGACGCCTATGGTCGTAATGACCGTCAGGTTCATTTCTAGCTTGTGATTCTCAGGCTCGTATACGGCCTTGTGTCCTGGCCTATGGCGATATTTGTAGACGCACCATGCCATGAAAAGATTCAGGATTATGAAGGCGGCGCCGGTCACCCAAAAGGTCACATTTATCGTGAAATCGATAAGACCCCAATTTGTCGCAATCTCGGTAAAATACCAGGGACCGCCGAAGGCCTGAGAAAAATGAAAAACTACCGTGCCTATTACTAGGAGAACAATAACGACCGCGAAAGCCATAAATCTAATTTCCTTCTAAAAATTTAAAACCCAATCTAGAGAGCCTTGGAACTGATGTAGCGTAATGCTCGTCCAACTAGTGTTGTCTGCCTTGATCATTTCTCTTTGAAGTACCTTGAGTAAACGAGTCTTCATAATATCTGGTTCAAGCTTGCTGCCGGCGTTTTCACTCACTAGTTTAACATTTGTCCCACTCATCCCCCAGTTTTCAGCCAAGTCCAGGAGTGTTTACCTAGATCTCCCGAGCATACGGGGATGGATTATTATTGGGAGATTTTCACGCATTTTCGACGCATCGGAATGCTATAGAAAAATGCCTTGTATCGCAAGTAATTGTGGCAGTTGTAGCCGTTAAAACTAGAATTCTGACAGCCTTTTGTCAGCTGGAATTTGTATGTTTGTCACTAAGAAATAATTACTATTGTAATTTTGATGAACCGAGTGAAAATTATTCACGTAACTTGAGATTAAGGAATTTTCATGATTGAATGCCCGCGATTTTGAGAGCGTTAAATTCGCATGCCATGGAAACGACAATCTAGTAACTTTTTCTTAATCCGCTTAGATAAATAACTTGTGACTGAATTAACAATAAACTTGCGAGCCGGCTGGAGAGACTACTACGAGATGTGTAAACCTCGGGTCGTCCTTCTCATGGTCCTAACTTCTGTCGTCGGTATGTTTTTGGCTGTTCCAGGCATGGTTCCACTCGATATACTTGTTTTGGGGAATCTTGGGATTGCGTTGGTCGCGGGTGCGGGTGCAGTTTGCAACCATCTAATTGACCGCAAAATAGACCTGAAAATGAAGCGGACTCAAAACAGGCCGCTGCCCCAGGGACGAGTGGGTCCAAGACAGACCATTGTTTTCGCACTGGTGATAGGTCTTGCGGGCATGAGCATATTGCTATTTTGGGTAAATCCTCTGTGTGCTTGGTTAACCCTGGGCTCATTTGTAGGATATGCATTTATCTACACCGGGTATCTCAAACATGCGACACCTCAAAATATAGTAATTGGTGGTCTTGCTGGCGCTATGCCGCCTTTACTGGGATGGTCTGCGGTAACAGGCACCATTGAACCTGGTGCGCTGATTCTGGTCTTCATTATATTTGCTTGGACACCCCCGCACTTCTGGGCCTTAGCCATCCATCGAAAAGACGAATACGCGAAAAGCGGCGTGCCTATGTTGCCCGTGACGCACGGGGAATACGTGACCAAACTGCACATCATCTTTTACACTGGTTTTCTCGTTGTTGTTAGCTCCATGCCTTATTTTGTCGAGATGAGCGGAGGGTTCTATCTAGCCGCATCCATGGTTCTAGGCGCAGGTTTTCTGTTTTTCTCTTGGTTATTACTGATTAAGCCTGGACCACGGACAGCAATGGATACGTTTCGCTATTCGATCGTTTATTTAGCGCTCTTGTTTGTTGCCCTTTTAATAGATCACTATCTCTTTTAGAACAGCGCACGGTGAAATTCTCTCTTACAACAAAGTTGGGTTTCTTATCCTTCGGAGGTGTCTATCTGGCCCTCGCTGTTATACTCGGCTCCCTCTATGTCTTGCGCGCTGAAGGTCGGCTAATCAAGCAATTAGACGAAGTCGGCGCTACATTATTCCGAGAACCATTCACCGTAAACACCTTCGAATTGCTCGACCAAAATACACAGGAATACACGCTAGAAAACTTAAGGGGTGATTGGAACTTGGTTTTTTTTGGTTTTACTTCATGCCCAGACATCTGTCCGCTGACAATGGGTGAACTTGATAAGTTCGCCCGCAGTTGGTCAGAGTCTGAGCAAGATTTTAAACCAAAGATCATCATGGCAACCGTTGATCCCGCCAATGATAGTCCGGCAGAAATGAAAAGATATTTATCAAGGTTCGATAATGAGTTTGTCGGTTTAACTGGCGATCCTATGGCTCTTAACGAATTTGCCAAGGGCTTTTTCGTGGGTTTTGGAGAGTCTGAGAAAACTGAATCGAAAGTTGATGAATCACATGCGGGCCATAGTGGGAAGAGAGAAGGAGCTATTGATCATAGCAGTCACGTCTCCATTGTCGATCCGGAGGGCAGATTTATTGCTGCTCTGAGGCCCCCTCACCGAGCAAGAGATATCGTGAAGGCAATGAAGTTGATCACAAGAAGATAGTGATTTCTCAATTCCTTTGGGTTTAGAAAAATCCATTCGCTTCAAAAGCATCAGGAGCGGAATCAAGCGCCTGCTCTGCCAGCTTCTTGCGATATACCATAAGCTTCTAATACTGAGAATTTTGGGGGTGGGGTCTTGCAGAAGACGCCATTGATTTGATGGGCTTAAGGGTTGAGAATATGAGTAATGCATACACCCACTTCTTTACAAATATCGAAAACTCCTCCTACGAGTTTTTTGGAACTCAAATTCATTGTGGGGTCGTGAGGTAATCAAAATTAAAGAATTGATATTGGTTGATGGGTCTTCCTACCTTTTTAGAGCGTTCCACGCGCTCCCACCCTTAATCAACAGCCGCGGGCAGTCAACAGGTGCAGTCAAGGGCGTCATAAATATGACGCGAGCCCTACTAAAAAAGTCCCCTCACAAAAATATTGCGATGGTCTTCGACGCAAAAGGCAAAACATTTCGCAATGATCTTTACCCAGACTACAAATCGAACCGACCACCCATGCCGGAGGAGTTACGCAGCCAAATTACGCCAATTCATGAAATCATCACTGCAATGGGAATTCCTCTTATTATCGTCGAAGGAGTTGAGGCGGACGATGTGATTGGGACCCTGGCAAATCAAGCGACTGCCATGGGCATTAGAACCTTGATTTCCACTGGGGATAAGGATTTAGCGCAACTTGTTAACTCCAATGTGACTTTGATGAATACCATGACTAATGAAGAGCTAGATGAAGGCGGTGTCCTTAAAAAGTTTGGAGTAACGCCTGCACGCATTATTGATTATCTCGCGTTAATGGGTGATAAATCAGACAATATCCCCGGAGTCCCCGGAGTGGGACCGAAAACAGCAGTCAAATGGCTGCTCGAATATGATTCCATGGAAGGGATAATTGAAAATGCATCTGCGATCGGAGGAAAAGTTGGTGAGCGCCTCCGCGAAAACATTGAGCAACTTAAACTGTCTTATGAACTTGCCACTATAAAGTTGGACGTCGATGTGGGCGTTTCGATTTCTAGTCTAACTAAGCAAGCAGAGAATCAGCAAGAATTATACGGTTGTTTTACAAAACTAGAGTTTAAAACGTGGATAAGAGAATTAGAAGATAGTGATGCAACTGGCGCTCTAAGACAAGAGCCGGAAAATATTCCAAAAGAAGTCGAAAATCTTAATGATTCTTCGAGCTTGGAGGAAGTCTTAGTAACGGAGGTGGATTACTCGATAATTAAAAACGCACAGGAGTTAGACTCGCTGCAAAAAGCGTTAGAGAAATCAAATCGGTTCAGTATCAATGTGGAATCACAAGGTCCCCATTTTCTTGATGCGCAAATTGTTGGGGTCAGCGTTAGTTGCGAGCTAGGGGCCTCCAGCTATATACCCATAGGGCATAGCTATGAGGGCTGTCCGGAACAATTTGACCTAAAAGTAGTACTGGAAAAATTAAAACCAGCCATTGAAAAAGAGTCCGTTAGAAAATTTGCTTACGACACTAAGCATATTAGCCATCTGTTGCAAACTCACGGAATTAAAAAGTTAGCGGTTTCATCAGATGTCTTGTTGGCGTCATACGTCTTAAACTCAGTCGCAACTAAGCACGGGCTTAGCGACATAATCGGCCACTATTTGAACGCTACTCTTACTGATCCAGATGAACTTCTGGGCAAAGGTAGGAAAAGGTTAGTTCCAAGTCTGCTTACTATCGATGAATATGCTGTTTTTGCAAATGAGAAAGCTGACTTTATTCATCGCGTAGCTCTCGTTTTAGACAATAAATTATCCTCCTTTGAGAAATTGCAGGGTGTATACAGATACTTTGAGTTGCCTCTGGTTGGTGTACTCCAGCGAATAGAGAGGAATGGAATAAGTCTAGATAAGAATGCTTTGAAAACACAAAGCGTTGAGCTAGAAAAGAGCTTGAATGACCTTCAGCAGCGGATTTATAAAATTGCCGGGGAGGAATTCAACATCGGTTCTCCAAAACAATTGCAAGCAATATTTTACGATAAACTGCAGCTGCCTATTTTAAAGAAAACACCAAAGGGACAGCCCTCAACAGCAGAGCCTGTTTTGCAAGAGCTTGCCGAAGATTATGAATTGCCGAGGTTTATTTTAGAACATCGATCACTGAGTAAGCTGAAATCCACATATACAGATAAATTGCCTCTCGAAGTGAATAATTCAACTGGAAGAATTCATTCAACCTTTCAGCAAGCAGTAACGGCGACAGGGAGATTGTCATCTGCTGACCCGAATTTACAAAATATACCAATTCGAACAGAAGAGGGTAGGAAGGTTCGCCGGGCGTTCATATCCAATCAGGGCTATAAGCTTATGGCAGCAGATTATTCTCAAGTTGAGCTGCGTATAATGGCTCACTTGTCTCGAGATCCAGGATTACTGTCGGCGTTTGATAATGAGCAGGACGTTCACAAAGCCACCGCAGCTGATGTTTTCGGCGTAGAACTTGACTACGTTACAAGTGATCAAAGGCGAAGTGCTAAAGCCATTAACTTTGGCCTTATTTACGGAATGAGTGCGTTTGGGCTTGCCAAGCAGTTAAGTGTGAGTCGAACTGAGGCCCAAGAGTATGTCGACCGTTACTTCGAGAAATATCCTGGCGTAAAAGTATATATGGAACAAACGCAGGCCTTCGCTGATGAAAAAGGGTACGTTGAAACTATTTTCGGCAGACGATTGTATTTACCAGAAATTCGCTCTGGGAATGCAATGGTGCGCAAAGCGGCCCAGAGAACCGCGATTAATGCTCCTATGCAAGGTTCCGCTGCTGACATTATTAAATTGGCCATGATTGATATCGATCAGTGGTTAGAATTAGGTGATCTTGATGCTCGTTTAGTCCTTCAAGTGCATGACGAGCTAGTTTTTGAGGTTAAGGATCGGGATGCGGCTTTGTTGGGCAAAGGTGTAAGATTTAGGATGATGAGCGCGGCTTCACTAAAGGTTCCGTTAGTAGTAGACATAGGAATCGGTGACAATTGGGATCAAGCTCATTAATTGGATTACTCCAGCCTAAGCCATTTGGTAATTACTTCTTTTGCTTCGCCGAGTCCGGTTTTTTTCAAAGAAGAAAACAATTGTACTGAAACACCACGCAAGGATCCCGTTTCTTTGCGTACCCTGAGCAGGGCATTCTGAGCGGCCCCATGCTTGAGTTTATCCGACTTAGTCAGCAGCAAATGAAGAGGTAGATTAGACTCTACAGCCCAGCCGATCATGGTGAGGTCATATTGCTTTAAGGGGTGTCGGATATCCGATAGAAGAATCAATCCAACCAAAGGGTCTCTCAATCTTAAGTATTTTTCTAACTCTGTCTGCCACTTATGTTTTACTTCTAAGGGGACCTTCGCAAATCCATAACCGGGAAGGTCGACTAGATATTTTGTAGCTTCGATAGCAAAGAAATTTATGAGTTGTGTTCTTCCGGGAGTTTTACTAGTGCGCGCTAGGCCAGAATGACCGCAGAGGCTGTTAATAGCACTTGATTTCCCAGCGTTAGAGCGCCCTGCAAATGCGACTTCGGCGAGACTATCCGCAGGACAATCAGAAATTTTGACTGCACTTACGGTAAATTGGGTCTGGTTAAAGTCCATTTCGATTTGTTGTTCGTAGTGTAATTAAGTTATGAATCAAGCTAGTACTCGTTATAACGACGACCTCATTAGAGACATGTTGTAATTTAAGTTATAATAGCACCTTCGAAAGTTACCCTGTTAAGGTCTTGAGTCGCCGGAAAGCCTGATAATTCCGTGGACGACTTTAACGAGTCGAGTTTTAGATCTGAAGCAGTGTTGGGAACCATCATGAAAAAACTTTGCATTTCAATTTTATCTACAATTTTCGTATTACTCGCGCCGCAGCTGCTCGTTGCTCAGGGCGACGCGGCCGCTGGGCAAGCTAAATCGGCCCTTTGCGCGACCTGCCACGGCGCTGATGGGAATAGCGAGCTGTCGGTTAATCCTAAGATCGCTGGTCAGAAGTTCAATTATATCGTCAAGCAGTTACAGGACTACAAGTCTGGTGCTAGAGCAAATGCAACCATGGCAGCCATGGTGGCAGCGCTCTCTGACGAGGATATCATGGACCTTGCGGCTTGGTACTCGTCTCAGAGGGTTACCCTTTTGGGGGCAAGTCTTGAGAGCCTGGAGTTAGGTGAAAAGATATATCGCGCTGGCGTGAGAGAGTTATCGGTAGCAGCATGCTCGGCATGCCATTCTCCGACGGGCAGCGGAAATGCCCCGGCAGGCTTTCCTTCATTAAGCGGTCAGCACCCGGATTACACATTAATGCAGCTGAAGGCGTTTAGAGCGGGAGAGCGCCAAAATGATTCGAGCGCTATGATGCGCTCAGTAGTAGAGCGCCTGACAGATGATGAGCTGTCGGCACTAGCAAATTATGTCTCAGGGCTGAATTAGACGGCGTCTTGGAGTAATTGAACCTGGAGTTGGCATCAAAAAAAGGGTGTGGTAAGTTTCCAAGATGGTTATAGATTTTTTGAGAGAAGTGGAGGGCTAAGGTGAATAAGATTTCGCTGGCTAAAAAGATATTGCAAGCTACATTGCTCGTAACCTTGCTGCCGTTTGGTTCTGCAAGTTTCGGTCAGATTGAGCGTTTTGTTGCTGGGACACACTACCAAGAAATTGCCAATCCCGTTAACACCAATGATTCTTCCAAGGTAGAGGTCATTGAGGCTTTTTGGTATGGATGCTCTCATTGCTTTCGTTTTGAACCCTTGATTGCTGATTGGGAAGATAATACGCCTGACTACGTGGATTTCGTTAGATTTCCAGCTCTTTGGAATGGATTGATGAAGGTTCATGCACAGGTTTACTACGCTGCTGAAGCTCTAGACTCATTAGATGTTCTCCATGAGCAAATTTTTAACGCAATTAACGTTGAACGTAATATGCTTCAGAATGAAGATCAAATCGGGGACCTTTTTGAGCAACATGGAGTAAGCCAATCCGATTTTGAGAGCGCTTTTAATTCCTTCTCAGTAAGGACCAAGGTCAATCAGGCGGAAAAAAGAATGACTGATTATGGGATTCGCTCGACGCCTAATATGATTGTTAACGGTAAATATCTCGTTGCGACCGGCGAGAATGTGAGAACTCAGCAAGAAATGTTAGACATTGTTGATTTTCTTGTTGAAAAAGAGCGCTCCGCGATGAGCGGCTCTGGCGACTAAGTCCAACATTTATCTCAAAATCCCATATCTAACCTTTTAATTAAACAAAAAAGCTAGATATGGGATCCCATTGCCTTAAACTCGCTTTTTTGTAACAAGGCCCCCAGAATTTCCGCTGATTGGCGTCCGGATCACGCCTGCGCCTCTGAGATGCGCTCATCCATAACCCCGTGCTTTTAGAACTATTTTTACGTTTCATTCGTCCTAAAGCCCCAGTAACGAAAGATTCGATAATAACAACTTAAGAGCTCAGTCCTGATGAAATTCATTGTGGATACGTATAGGTCGGAAAATGGACAGTCTCACGAATAAATTTAAAGACCTATTTCTTAACTTTATCTGGCGGAGATCTGCTAATAAAGCGTACAAGGAGCTGGAAAAATCCGTAAGTGCGACGTTGGTGCTATTTGATAAAGAGCTATATCTTATTGAGTCAGGTAAGTCGGTGCGACTCAGCGACAATTGGGGCACCGATGAATTGGCGGCGAAGGGTAAAGAGTTGCTCGGTCATTTTAAAGAACCGCCATCGATTCAGTTATTGTTGCCTTCAGGAGACTTTTTGGCCACTCGACATTCCTTGCCTGATCTTCCAAAGAACAACTTGATCTCGGCGCTAAGGCTTCAAATAGAGGAAACACTTCCCTCTTTTGATAAACCGGTAGCAATCGCCCTTAATTCTCAGAGCTCAGAAGTTGGGAAGGAAACCATTGTGTTGTGGAAGGATCAGGCGGAGCTGGATAATTTGTATTTGGCGTTTCAAAAACAGGACCTGTTTTTGGCTGTTGTTGAACCTCGGATACTAGCATTACAAGCCAGCGGTCAAATTGATGGATTTTTGGAACGAGATGGACTTAATGAAACCCTCGTAATTTTCGAAAACTCAGTATTGAAGACATGGCAGCAGGCACACAAAGTTGACTTGGCGCAAGATGAGTTTCTTGATCAGTGGAACACGACTATTTCAGACCAGAGCCACACCTCGATTTTGGAAATCGATGAGTTAGAGAAAATTAGAACGCTTTCTATAAAAGCAGAAGGGAGCGGTTATCCCTTTTTCCCTAACGGTGCTATAACAGCAAGGCAAGAAGTAGAGCGAGGCCGCAAGGTTATTTCCGCTTTTACAGTCTTAATTGTTCTTTTATGCCTTGCTGCTTTGCCATTTGCGCGGCAGTCAATTGAATTTAGAAGCGCAGCTTCCTCCTTAGAGGCTAGCCGTGTGATGTCTAGTGAGGCCAGGCAGGACCAGCAAGTCGTGGTAAATTTCGAAGACCGATGGGGGCCGTTAAATGACTTTCCGGAGCAACAACTCAGACAAGCAATGTTCACACTACAGAACGTGCTTGGCGCAGAAAGGATTTCCTCAATGGAAGTTTCGGAGGGGTTAATCAAGTTGCAGGGATCAAGTGCAGATCCCCAAGCTATTTTGCAAAAGCTTGAGCAAGACCCTCTATTTACGGAGGTGCTATTTTCAAGAGCAACAAGTAACACGAGGTACTATATAGATTTACGCTTAAGTCCCGTAAATTTCGACGCTTATATGGTTCGTTACTTTCCAGAGAATTAATTTAAGTTATGCAGTATAGCCAACGCGAAAAAAATATTGTTTACATAGCGCTACTTGTGGGGGCAATTTTTGCGGGCACTACAGTATTGCCGATGATCCAATCGATCTATCTCGATAGAGAAGGCAACATCGAACAAGTATTATTGGAAATTGAACGAGAGACTCGTTTGGTAGAAGAAACCGCAAGGTGGAGAGAAAGGCGCACCGAAGCAGAGGTAAGGATCGCCCAGTTAGAACGAGAAATCTTTAGCGGTGAGACAATTCCACTAGTCGAGGCAGAGTTACAGAGCGACTTGTCCCAGTATGCGAGGGAATCAGGGATTATAATTGGTTCAACCCGGTTAGCTGAGAGGGTTGAAACGAATGAGTGGCTTATGATTAGCCAAGAGATGTCTTTTCGGACAGACAGCGCAAATAATACTATCGGGTTCCTGGAAAGATTGGATAACTCTGTTCCTAGACTATTTGTTAGAGACTTTTCAATTAACCGGACAAGATCCCAGTATACAGGTGATATAACTGTAGTTGGTTTTGCTCGTAGCGAAGGATTAATTACTGGGGGGTTAAGCCAACGTTAGGCCTAATAAAATCATGAGTTTTTCACCGATTACTTTACCAATTTTTTCACAACTATTAGAGCCGGACGGTATAGCACCATCACAAAACTTTGAGGAGAGCGGTGAATTAATTTGCAGTCAAATTCCAGATGTGCAGATACGAGCTAAAGTCCGTTTCATTATCGGAGAAATTGTCCGGTTTAAGTTAGGGGGAGATGATGAGGTAAGGAAACTCAGCAAATATTGGCGCGCCGAGCTATCTCCCAGGATAGAAGGAGAGGAAGCTGACATATTTGTTTCGGGGTTTGAAGATGATGAGGGCCTTACAGACCTGGCCTCGGAAGCACCTATTATTAGATTAGTGAATCATTTGTTTGCTCGCTCATTAGATTTAAATTCCAGCGACATTCACTTTGAACCCAACGAAATACACTTGGATATTCGTTGTCGGGTCGATGGAATAATGACTCGGATCGAGCGTTTGCCGGTCCGCATCCACACCGCTGTTGCTTCTCGCCTTAAGCTTATGGCAAAACTAGACATTGGCGAGAAGCGCCTGCCACAAGATGGGAGAATAAATTATAAGATTGGTAGTAAGCAATTGGATATGCGTGTATCGACATTACCCGGTGTTCATGGTGAATCAATCGTGCTCAGGATTCTTGATCGGTCTGATACTTCGGTTGATTTGGCGCAGTTAGGCATGCCTCAAAATGTGCTTAAACATTATCGTAGCATTATTACGCAACCGCACGGCATGATTCTAATTACTGGACCCACTGGCTCTGGGAAGACTACGACTCTTTATGCGACGCTGGAAAAAATAAATAGCGAGAAACAGAAAATTATTACTGTGGAGGATCCAGTTGAATACCAGTTAGAAGGCATAACTCAAATCCAGGCAAATGCCTCTATAGGGCTTAATTTTGCAGCGGGGTTGCGTTCTATTGTGCGTCAGGATCCGGATGTGTTAATGGTGGGAGAGATTCGTGATCATGAGACTGCTGAAATCTCAATCGAATCTGCGCTAACGGGCCATTTGGTTTTTTCAACATTGCACACTAACGACGCCGCTGGAGCTGTGACGCGTTTGCAGGATATGGGAGTAGAAGGCTATTTAATTAGCTCTAGTTTGTTAGCGATTCAGGCGCAACGGTTGGTGCGGCGGGTTTGTACAGATTGCGCAGAGTTGGTTGACTTAAATCAAGATGAAGCGACAGTTCTTGGAATCCCTATAGAAATTTGCCCGAAGGTCAAACGGGGTTCAGGGTGTGAAAGTTGCGCCAACACTGGCTACCGAGGGAGAGTGGGTCTTTATGAGCTCTTGATGATGAGTGATGCAATTCGCCACCACATCGCTAATGATTCTGACGCAAACGTCATTCGAGATCAGGCTGTCGCTGAAGGTATGCAAACCTTGAGAGAGGATGCAATAGAGAAATTAAAAAACGGACTAACTACTCCCGAAGAAGTGGTTCGGGTTACGAGATCAGCATGAATTTAGCACTTTTTAAATACCAGGCTTTTGATAACCAGGGAGGAATCCAGGCTGGTCAGGTTAATGCGGAATCCGAGAGAGAAGCCATAAGAATATTAAAAGGAAAAAACCTGACGCCTATTAAAATAAAGGAATCAAAAAAGAATGTAGAAAGTATCCGGCGCAAAAAAGTCACAAATAGTGATCTTTTAGATTTCACAAATGGCTTATGCACATTAGTAGAGGCAAGAGTCCCTTTAGACAAAGCTCTCAGGCTGCTAGATGGCATTACTGAGTCGCCTGCGATGAAGGCATTAGTTTTAAATTTGTTGGGTGATGTGAAAGAGGGTAAGAGCTTGGCTAATGCTATGGAGGCGCATCCAGCAGTATTTTCAAAAATGTACATTAACATTATTAGGGCTGGGGAGGAGGGAGGAATTTTGCATGAACTTTTGCCAGATCTAACAGAATTTCTGCAAACCAGTGCTCAAACCCGTCAGGCCATAGTCTCTGCGATGATCTATCCAATCGTATTACTAGCGACCGGGGTAATTTCCGTATTCCTATTGCTAGTTTTTGTTGTACCTCAATTTGCTGCCATGTTTGAGGATGCAGGCTCTGATATCCCCCCTTCAGCAGCTTTTTTGCTCAATTTAAGTGACTTCCTTCAGTCATATGGGCTTTTCCTTTTTATCACATTCATATTATTTATTATAATTTGGCAACGACTTGACAATAACTACCGCAGCAAACTAAAGAAAGATAAATTTCTTTTGTCCGTACCTTTGATGGGTACCCTTATTTTATATAAAGAGAGTGCCATATTCTCGAGAACTTTAGGGGCTCTGCTAGGTGCTGGCATACCTTTAATTCGTAGCTTAAGGGTTTCCAAGGAAGTTGTTTTGAATTCATTTATAGTCAAACACTTGGATGATGTTGAGGAAGATGTTCGCGGCGGCACTGGGTTAGGACTTTCCCTTGAGAAGACAGGTATTTTCCCTACGCTTTTGCATCAGTTAGTAGCAGTGGGGGAAGAATCTGGGCGAACGTCTTCTATTTTAATAAAGTCGGCCAATACGTTTGATAATCTCGTGCGTAATCAGATGTCTAGCATCGTCTCAGCCTTGCAGCCAGCTTTAATTATTTTTCTTGCGATTGCCGTTGGTGGCATCACAATTACTATGCTATCCGCTGTATTTAGCATGAACGCAGTAGAATTTTAGAATTGGAGACCATTGTGATTTCAGTAAGAAATAACATAAAATTTTCGCGAAGTTATTTATCGAATTTACTTTTAATCACCATGTGTATTAAGTTGCAGTCTTGCATGGTTTTGAGTGAACAGCCTGATCAAGTATCTTCCCAAGAAGCGGTAACTCAAGAGATAAATCAGCCATCCGGTGGTAGTTCATCTTCTTTTGGCGTAAACCAAATTCCCGTGATTTCCTCGGCGGAGTCATTTGAGCAGGAGGCCATTATTGCTGAGATAAATCGCGATGGGCGGCCGCTCATTTACCCGGGGTTAGAGGCGCCAGTTCCTGCACCAACAGACGCTGAAGGACCTGATATCGTCGAACTGAATTACGAGCAAGCAGACTTAAGGATGGTTTTGGAGCAGTTGGCGGATGCGTTGGATATATCGATACTAATTGATCCCTCAATTGACGATCGAATTAGTATTAGAACCTCTCCCGAAAGGCCGCTACAAAGAGATGACATTTGGCCCTTAATGAGGTTATTGACAAGAGATGCAGGAATCTTTCTAGAACGGGTGGGGGATATTTATAACGCCCGAAGAGTTAGCTCGCGGCTACCAGCAGACATTGTGGGACCTGACTCTCAGATTGAAGCTGGAAGCGCACAGGTTATGCAGGTTACTCCGCTAACCTTTGTCTCCACAGAAGCAGCGATTCAAGCAATTGGGCCTTTGTTAGAACCTGAGGGAAGTGTAAGCCAGCTTGGAAGTCGAGATTTGTTAATTATTACAGCTTCTGATTTTTTGCTGCAACGTGCAAATGAGTTACTGACTTTAATCGACTC
>Ga0209036_1000265_pt1 | contig 22083 bp, 21 predicted proteins | sample MarorgKNORR_S2LV_3_FD_188222 | JGI IMG/M metagenome (GOLD analysis project Ga0209036, IMG submission 188222) | Marine microbial communities from the Southern Atlantic Ocean, analyzing organic carbon cycling - DCM_A/KNORR_S2/LV (SPAdes) (version 2) | ecosystem: Environmental > Aquatic > Marine >... | reverse complement strand
GCAATAAAATAATTCAACATAGATTCATCATTTTTTTTATGGTTAATGTCTATTTTCATTAACTTTTTTTCTAATTTTAGCGCATCTTTCCAATTTTTATTTTCTGTAGCAATATACTTTAACTCTCTTAGAGCAAACTTGTTAGATGAATCAATATGTAAGATGTTATTTAATTCACTTTCTGCTCTAATTATATTTTTGTCTTTGAGAAAGTCTTTTGCTAAAGCTTTGTGAGCCTCAATTTTTTTTTCTTTAGTTATTTGAGGCCTCAATACTACTGTTTGATGAATTTTTATTGCTTGATTTACATCTTTTTCTCTAACAATGTCTCCGAGTAATAAATATGCATCAATATTATTTGAATCTTTAGAAATAATATCTCTTAATAAGTTATAAGCTTTGTCTTTATCGCCATCTACTAATGCTTTTAATGCATAATTAAATGCTTCAGTATCAGTTGGGATATTCTTTGAACGATTGTTAACTAAAGTGAAAATTATCAGTACAATAACTGATAGAATTATTAAAAAAATTTGGAAATTGCTTAGAACTAAAAATTCCAAATAATTACTCCTTATCGGAGAAACTAAATTCTTCGCCTACGGCTACATTTCTTAAACTATCAAGCTCTTCTGAAATTTCTTTATTTGACTTAACTAGTTTGGAAATTTCTGATCTGTAGGAGAACACTGATTTTAGAGATATAATATAGCCTATAATCACACCAATCATAATGAAACCAATAAAAGCAAGATATCCAGGTATATCATATCCATTATCTCTAAAAAAATAAATCGTTATACTCTCACTATTTTTGTCAAAAAGCAAAAAAGTACCTGCTAGTACTCCCAAGATAAGTAAAACTCTTATGACTCTAAACATTACGCTCCTGTGATTTCTTTTCCATGCAATATTACACCTGTTGCACCAGTAATTTCAACTGGAACAATATCTTTAATATTACTATTATTTTTCTCAATTATCACCCATTCATTAGAATCAGTTCTTCCAGCCCAATGCATATTTGATTTTTTACTCTCTTTTTCAATTAATACTTTTTGAAATGAACCTACCATTTTTTGATTTAATTCTAATGTGTGTTTTCTTTGAAGTATTAACATTTCATCTAATCTATCTTTTTTGACTTGTTCTGATATTTGATCAGAAAATTGCTCTGCTTTTGTATATGGTCTTGGTGAATATTTGAATGTAAATGCTGAATTAAACTTGATAGCTTCCATCAAGTCTAAAGTTTCTCTATATTGATCATCTGTTTCTCCGGGAAAACCAACAATAATATCAGTAGATAAACCGCAATTAGGCATAATTTCTCTAATTTTCATGGCCATATCATAAAAATGTTCTCTAGTATATGTTCGATTCATTCTTTTTAGAACTTCATTTGAACCAGACTGCATTGGAAAATGAACATAATTACAAATATTTTGTCTTGATGCCATTACCTCCAATAATTCTTGATTAATATCTTGAGGATGAGGAGATGTGTATCGAATTCTTTTAACTCCATCAATATTAGAAACATCTAATAATAAGTCTGAAAAAGATTTACCTTCAAAATTATAAGAATTAACGTTTTGTCCTAAAAGTGTAATCTCAACAAAACCTTGGTCAACAGCTTTTTTAACTTCTTCAACGATACTTTCTACACTCCTACTACGCTCTCTTCCTCTAGTAAAGGGTACAATACAAAAAGAACAGAATTTGTCACACCCTCTCATAATTGAAACCCAAGCATTAAAAGTATCTCCTCTAGATGGAAACAAATTTTCATATACTTCATATCTTGAAAGTTTTGTATCAACAATACTTTTATTATCAGTGACATGTCTATTAATCAAATCAGGAATTTTTCTGTAAGAATCAGGACCCAAAATAATATCTACATAAGGTTTATTTTTCAATAAATCATCTTTTAGATTTTGTGCCATGCAACCCAAAACACCAATAATTAAATGGGGTTTATTAAGCTTAATTTTTTGAAGATTTCCTAACTTAGAATGTACTTTAGTTTCGGCATTTTCTCTGATTGCACACGTATTCAAAAAAATTGCATCTGCTTCATCATAATCTGAGGTCTTTTCTAAACCAAGATTAGTCAAAATACCTTCAACAAGCTCAGAGTCTGCAACATTCATTTGACAGCCATAAGTTTCTAAGGCAAACTTTTTAATTATAGAAGTATTCATTAGTCTATATATCCAGTAAAGAAATATCTTAATGGATCTACAGTTTTGTTATTCTTATGTACTTCATAGTGAAGATGAAAACCAGCAGCCCTTCCACTATTTCCAGATTTACCAATTTTATCGCCGCGTTTAACTTTTTGACCTTTTTTAACATTAATTTTCCAAAGGTGGGCATATATAGTCTCATAACCGTAACCATGATCGATTTTAATATATCTACCCCATCCAGAATCATACTGTGCTTTAGTAACTACTCCATCACCTGTAGCAACTACATCTGTATTTAAATTAACTGGAAAATCAAGCCCTGAATGCATTCTTCTTTTTCCATCAATTGGATCTGTTCGATATCCGTATCTAGACCCTATATAACCTTTAACAGGAGCAATTGAGGGAATATGCCTAAACATTTTTTCGTTTGATTTAATTTTATTAAAAATTGTATTATAACTATCTTTTTGGATATCAACTGCAAAAGCAAGAGAGTCTACTCTATCTTTCAATAACATTATACTACTACCATCTAAATCTTCAGTTGATGAATCTTCAATAGTAGAACCACCGACTCCTTTAGCTTTAACATCATCACTTAATGGAGCTAAAGTAGCATAAGTTCTTAATTCTGAATCCTTTTCTTCTATAAGTTTTAATTCCTGTTCAAGTTTTGAAATTTTGTCAATTAATTCTTGTGAAATTGCAGAATACTTTTCATCGGTCTGCTTCAATTTTTCTTTATAATATTCATCAGAAAATTTTTGTGTTAAAGAATAGTTTATGGCAATAAATGAAACAGTAAAAACTGTAAAAAAAATTAAAAAGTTTGAAATAGAAAAGTTTACTTGATGAAGTTTTTCTGATGAAAGAAACTGAAATGAAAATTTTTTCTTATTTATCATTATTTAACTCTTTATCAGATGTATTTTCTTCATGATTAATTTCTTTCTTTATATCCGAAATATTTGACTTAATTGAATCAATGTTGTCAACAATTGAAAGATATTTCTTATCTCCAACAAAATTCAATACGTTTTTATCTTTGGTTTTTGAAAAAACATACAGTCCAAGTTTGACATAAAGACTTGACAATTTTCTTTCTAACTGAATAATATCAATTCTCAACTTGCTTGCATGAGTAAATTCTTCAGCTTTTTCTGAAGCAACAATACTCCACTCAGTTATATTTTTCTTTAAGTCTTCCCAAAAGTTTGTCATAGTTCAGAATTTAATAGAACGAAGATAGATAGCAAAGATTAAAAGATGCTCCCAACTTCAATGAAATCGGGAGCCATCTTTCTTTATGGTAGCCAACCAAAATTATTCAAAAATACCCTTCCATAGAGATGATATACTTTTTCTTAAACTGCCTATATCTTTTAATTGTAATGAAGAAGATTTATCCTCTACATTAAATATTGGCCAAGCTAACAAACCTATTAAAGTAATTAGCTCTCTTTTATCCTCTAAATTTTCCTTATAAACAATATTATTTAATTTCATAAAATCTATTGGAACATCTGCAAAGTGCTTTTTAAATAATAAATCTAGATTTCTAATTTTTGATCCTCCGCCAGAAATTTTGATTCCAGATTTAAAATCAGTAACTGATTTTCCAATACTTTTTACTTGAATAAGTACCTGATCTATAACATCTTCAAATCTTAATTCCACTATTTTTGAAATCTCCTTCTCATTTACATTTTTCTTTAAATCATCATTTGGAATTTCTATTTCAAAAATATTTTCTTCATCTGCAAAATCAGCAAAAGCAGATACATTTTCTATTTTTACTCTTTCAGCTTCTTTAATTGATGTTTGAAGATATGCTGCAATATCTTTAGTAACATACTTAGATCCCATTGGTATTACTTTTGAATGAATCAAATAGTTATCTTTAAAAAATAATATATTAGTTTTATCTGAGCCTATATCAATAAAAATAACTCCAAGATCTTTCTCATCATGAGTTAAATTTGATGATGATGCAGCATATCCATCAAATACTGGAAATGGTTCAATACTCAAGTCTTCATTAAAGCAATGATCCAATTGTGTAAGATTAAAATTTCTTACATGTATTACATGAGTTTTTGCATCAATAGATTTACCTACCATTCCAACAGGGTTTCTTATTAGCGGAGAACTACCTATGTAATATCCTTGTTCAATATTATGCAAAACATACCTGTCTGAAGAAACTTGTACGTCAGAACATTGGTTAAGAAGTTTTTGTTTAATCTCGTCGTCAATTTCAAAATCTGTATTTTCCCTTGATCTAATTCGAGTAGATGAATTGATGGACTTAATTCCTCTTCCTGAAACAGAAACCCAAGCATCTTCATCGATATTTATTTTTGCATCTTTTTCCATTTTTTCAATTAATATTTCAAGATGAGAAAGCAATAAATCCTTGTCAATTATGTCACCACAATCAATACTATCACTTTGAATCTCCGCTATTGATAGAATTTCTATTTTTCCATCTGGTAAAATTCTTCCAACAGCACTTTTAATACTGTATGATCCTAAATCAAATGCAATTTGTATCTTATTTCTCATTATGCTTCTTTAACTATTACTTGATTATCAAACCTTAAATCAATGTATTTAAAATCAGTAATTTGTTTATCATCTTTAATGGTCTTTTGAAATGAATCTAAATACTTTATCTTTCGTGAAAGCATATTTGATCCAAGGAGTATTCTCGTTTTACCATTTTTTAAAATTATTTCATATTCGCTATTTTCGTTAAAAACAAATTCTGAAATTTCATCATAGATTATTGGATGACTATCCTTAGTAAACTTCATCAATGCAACGGAACTCATTACATTTGTTGATGCTGTTTTTGAACCCTTTGGATATAACTCAGGATTTGTTTTGAAGTTAGTTAAGATGGGTAACGATAAATCACAATATTCAACAGGTAAACATATTCCATTAGAATCTAAAATAATTAGTTCATCGCTACTAATTAGAGCTATTGGCTCTCTCTCATAAATAGTTATATTAATTGTTGATGGAAATTGTCTTGAAATTTTACAATCAACTATATGGTCAAATTGTAATATTTCAATTTTATGATTTTTTAAATTACTATTTAAAATGTTACTTGATTTTAAGATTGAACTTTTTTCTTCAATAATTGATCTATCAAAAAAATTTGTTCCATAAATATTGATCTCTCCAACTTGATAAATTTTCTTAAAATTTGCCCAGCTTAAAGACGATAAACACAAACCTATAATTAAAACAACAAATATTATAAAATTTAGAGTCGATATATAAAATTGCTTTAACATAATCCCTCAATTTCATTTTCTTTAAAGCCCATCAACTTTACTTCAAGCTCGAGTTTTATAGAAAATTGCTCTTTAACCGTGTCGTGTGCTTTTTTTATTAGTTTGAGCATATCATTAGAAGATGCTTTTCCATCATTGATAAAAAAGTTAGCATGTTTTTCAGAAATTTTTGCATCTCCAATGCTATAACCTTTAAGACCTGCCTCATCAATGAGCTTTCCTGCAGAATTATTTTTTGGATTTTTAAATAAACTACCAGCAGATCTTTTATTTAGAGGTTGAGAATTTTTTCTACCAGTTTGTGCTTTTACAAAGTTTTCAATAATTATATCGTCCTTAGCTTTTTTAAGATTAAAGTCAGCTGATAATAAAATATCATTTTTAGTAAAAGATGATTTTCTATATGAAAAATCTATTTCATTCTTTGGTATTTTTTTAAGCTCATTTTTTGAATTAATAAGTTCAACACATACTAAATTTTCTGAAATTTCACCACCCCACGCTCCAGCATTCATTATTAACGCACCACCTAAAGTACCTGGAACTCCATTAAGATTCTCTAAACCAATTAAATTATTTTTAACAGCTAATTTTACTATCTTCCCTAGCATAGCTCCACATTCAGCGTAAAGGTTGTTTCCACTTACTTCAATATTTTTTAGCGTATTTTTAAGTGAAATTACTGCACCTTTAATTCCATTATCACTGATAAGAACATTTGAGCCTGATCCAAGAATAGTTAATTCCATTTTATTATCATTTATTATCTGAATAGCATTAATTAAATCTTTTTTATTTTTAGGAAAAATCATTAACTCTGCTGGACCACCAATACCATAAGTAGTATGCTTCTTTAGTGGCTCATCAATCAGGCATAATGAAGATGTTTTACTATTAATCTTATTAACAATATTTTTAATCATTAAAATACTTTCCTAATTCCTCTGAATATCTCCAAATATTTCCAGCACCTACTGTTAAAAATATATCTTCGTTTGTTGCTATTGATTTTACTTTATCAACTATATCAGCTTGTGGAACAAAAGATACATTTGGATGCTTTAATTTGATCATTTCATCTACAATCAATTGAGAGGTTATAGAATTATCATCTTTTTCTCTTGATGCAAAAATTTCAGTAATCATAACATTATCAGCTTTCATCAAAGATTTTGCGAAGTCTTTATAAAACTCCTTAGTTCTTGAAAAAAGATGGGGTTGAAAAATAACAGTTAATTTTTTATTCCAATTATCCTTAACTGCATTAATCACGCTAAGAACTTCAACAGGATGATGTGCATAATCATCAACAATCATAACATTATTTTTTGATTTGATGTCAAATCTTCTCTTAACTCCACTAAAACCACTTAAAGCTTTGCATGCACTACTAATATCAATCCCCATTATAAAGCAAACTGAAATTGCAGCAAGTGCGTTATATACATTATATTTTCCTGGAACTGATAAATTAACTTTGAATACTTGATTATTGATTATGATATTAAAAGTTGTTTTTCCATCTTTTTGTTGAATATTCTCTGCTTTAATATCTACATCTGAATTTTCAATCCCATAAGTAATTAAAGGCTTATCAATTTTTTTGATAATAGATTTTATATTTTCTGAATCCAAACAGACCGAGACCTTCCCGTAGAATGGAACAGAATTTGCGAATTGTATAAACGTTTTTTTTAAATCATTCAGATCCTTGTAACATTCAATATGTTCAAAATCAATATTATTTATAACTGCAATTGTAGGATTCAAATGAAGCAAGCTTTTATTATACTCATCTGCTTCAACAACAAATGTATCCCCACTTCCTAATACTGAATTTGAATCAAGAGACTTAACAACTCCTCCTACAATTATAGTTGGATCTAAATTCAAATTTTTTAATATACTCCCAACCATCGAAGTGGTAGTTGTTTTACCATGAGTTCCAGCAATAGCAACAGTTGAATTATTTAACTTCGCTATTTCTGATATCATTTTAGCTCTAGAGTAAATTAATAAATTTTTGGAAATAGCTTCTTTAAGCTCAACATTATCATCCGGTATTGCATCAGAATAAATTATAAGCTCAGAATCAGAAATATTATTTTTATCATGTCCAATTGTAATTTTTATTCCAAGACTTTTTAACCTTTGAACATTAGGAGAATCAGAAATATCAGATCCTGTAACTATAAAATCTTTATTTGATAGAAGCTCAGCTATGCCGCTCATACCAATACCACCAATTCCTATTAGATGAACTTTCTTAACGCTATAGAGCATATCTATCCTCCAAAATGAAATTTGAAATCATATTTAAAGAATCTGGTATTGAAATATTATTAAAATTATCTTTCATGGAATCTAAAATTCTTTCATTTTCACACATATTTTTAAGGGTATTAATAAAAGTTTCTTTATCAAAAGAATCTTCTTCGATTAAGCTTGAGCATAAACTATCTTGAAGAAATTTAGCATTATAATGTTGATGGTTTTCAGATGAAAACTTAAAAGGAACAAGGATAGATGGTTTTTTAAACTTAATTAGTTCAGCAATTGTCATTGCTCCAGATCTTGATACAACCATATCTACTGCGTTATACATTGAAGACATTTGATTACAATAATCATAAATTATTACATTATCATTTTGTAAATGTTTTAATGATTGATAATTTTTTTTACCAACAATCCAGATAATATTTAAAAATTCTAGATTTTTATTTTTCAATAAATTCACAATTTTTTTATTAAGAAATTGAGATCCTTGACTTCCGCCAAAAACCAATAGGGTTTTTAAATCATTTTTAAAATTTAAATGCACTGCTTTTGAGTCAGAAATCAAGACAGGATTTCCTGTAAAAATTGTTTTTGCATTTTTTAAGTATTTTTCAGCATTTTGAAATCCTAAAAATACTCCTTTAGCATTTGAAGCAAACATTTTTGTTACAATACCTGGATAGGAATTCTGTTCATGAATGACGTACGGTATATTAAAAAGTCTTGCAACTTGCAAAGGTAAAAATGATGAATATCCTCCCGTTGATATTACAAGCTTAGGTCTATGTTTTTTGAAAAAAAGTGCTACAATAAAAAATCCAATCAAAATATTGATAAAAACTTTAGTATTATTAAAAATTGAGCTTATTGAAATTTTTCTTTGAATGCCAGATATTGAAACAAGCTTATAATCAATTCTTTCGTTTTTTATTTTTGAATTTTCTATTCCTTTTTTTGCCCCAACATATAAAAACTTAAAATCAGATTTTAATTCTAAGTCTTTTTTTATAGCCATTAAGGGATAATAATGTCCTCCAGTACCTCCTCCGCATAAAAGTATATTTTGCTTATGCATTTACTCTTAATCTCCATCTTTTCACATTAAGCTTTCTTTGGGCCTTACTTATATTCAGAAGAATTGCAACCATCATTAAGTTTATGATTAACGATGAACCTCCATAACTTATAAATGGCAAAGGAACGCCAGTGACTGGAATAATACCAATAACAACTCCGATATTTATAAAAGCATATATTGTTATACTTAAACCGAACCCGATAGATAATATAATTCCAAAAATATCATTTGATTTTTTAGAAATTTGTACAGCTCTATAAAATATTATATAATAAACGAGCATTAAAATACTTCCGGTAATGAAACCCATCTCTTCTCCAATTATTGCAAAGATAAAGTCCGTATGTGTTTCTGGTAAATAGGAATACTTTTGTATACTTTCACCTATACCCATTCCTGTCAATCCTCCTTGCTTTAAACCTATCAAAGCCTGATTTGACTGGTAACCTATTGAAGCAGAACTTGAAGGATCTATAAATGACAAAATTCTTCCTAAAGCATAATTTTTTTCATTTAAAATAAAAATACCAATAGTACCAACGGATAATACTCCAATTGTTGCAAGCTGAATTAAAGATGCACCACCGACAAATAATAATGTAAAGGCAATCATTAAAAGAATAAGAGTGGTTGAATTATCAGGTTGAATGATTATCATAAATGCTATAGGAGAGATTATTAAAAGAGGGATTACAATACCTTTAACAAATTGCTGCATATACTTATAATTATTATCAATATAACTTGCTAAAAATAGTATCATTGAAAATCTAGCAATATCAGAGGTTTGGAAAGAAATAGGTCCAATAGATAACCACCTACAGGAATCTCCATCACATCCTTGCAACCTAGTATATACTAGCAAAAGAAATGAAATGAATAATAAATAAGGGGAGAAAAACTGTAATCTTCTATAATTAATTTTTGTTAATAATATAAATATAAAAAATGCCGGTATTAGTTTGATCATTTGACTGACTAAAAAGTATGTTCTAGATTCTCCTCCAGTAATTTCTAATGATTTAACCCAACTAGCACTAAAAAGCATAAATAAACCAAATGAAATCAATGCTATAACAGCCATAAATAAAAATCTATCTTGACCTTGCTCCTTAATATTCATGCATAAAACCTTTCAATAATATTTTTATACTTAATTCCTCTCTCTTCATAATTATTAAATTGATCAAAGCTTGCACAGCCAGGTGAAAGCAAAACAACGCTATCTTTAATTGCATTCTTTATTGCTATATGAACTGCATCATCAAATGAATGAATTTTTAGAACTTCAACCTCTTGAGATAGGGAATCATAAATCATGTCCTTTGCTTCACCATATACAACTATTTTTAAGATTTTACTTTTATATAAAAGAATCTCATTAAAATCATTTTCTTTAGGAATACCACCAAGTATTAAAACTACTTTTTTCGTGATTGATTTTAAGGCTTTAACTGTTGAGTCAACATTTGTCGACTTTGAGTCATTTATATAATCTATGCTATTAAATGATTTAAGAAATTCAAATCGATGTTCTAATCCTTTAAAATTCTTTATAGCTTTGAAAATATTTTCTTTCTTAATACCAACCTTATGAGCTATTTCAGCTGCAATCATTATATTAGAAATATTATGAATACCTTTTATTGAAATCTCATCTATGTTTATTGATATACTTCTATCATTAGAAAAGATTTTATTATTTTCAAAAAAGAAATTTCCTTTATCTTCTTGAGTTGAAAATGGTTCTTTATCGATATTGTCATTTTTAATTTTTTCTTTTAAAATTTTATCTTCATTATTAAAAAAACAATATTTTGAATTTTCAAAAATTTTTAATTTTGTATTGAAGTAATCATTAAAAGATTCATATCTATCCAAATGATCATTTGAAATATTAATAAAGGCTGAAATCTCTTTTTTTAAATGAGAACAATGTTCAAGCTGAAAACTTGATAACTCTAAAATACAATAATCAATATCATTTTTATCATATAGTCTATGTTCAAGAACAATTTGAGAGAAAGGTATTCCAATATTTCCAGATTTTAAAACATTTAAATCTTCTTTTAAAATTTGATCAATCAATGAAACTGTAGTTGTTTTACCATTTGTTCCAGTAATACAAATATTTTTAACATTTGATATCATTCCGGCAAATTCTATCTCGCTAATAATAGGAATATCAGATTCTTTTATTTTTTTTAATATTTCAATATCATTTGAAATACCGGGCGATTTAATAATTATATCTGAATTCAAAATCTTATTAGTATGTTTACCAAGCTCTGTTTCCACACCTAAATTTTCTAAATCATCAATCATAGATTTATCGATATTAGAATTTGTATCAGATACAAAAACATTATAGTGTAAGTTTTTTGCTAATTTAGATGCCCAATAACCACTTTTACCTAAACCTACTATACCTACATTTTTTCCTTCAAATTTCATTTATTTTGTTTTCTTATGTATGCTGGAACTTCTAAGGCTTCGCTTTGATCAAAGTCATCAAAAACTAGTGTTGGACCCTCATTTTCTTCTTCCAAAGTTTCTTCTTCCAAAGTGTTTTCATTTCGTTGATTAAAAAGTGTTGTATTTGAAGATTCCATTAAATCGTTAGTATTTTTGTGAAATTCGTTCTTTTGAATTTCTTTTTTGTATTGAACATCCTCAATCGGAGTACGATTAAATCCTGTAGCAATTACAGTAACCTTTAACTCATCATCCATATTTTCATCTACAACACATCCAAAAATCAAATGAACTTCCTGACCAGCTTCTTCATAAATAAGTTTAGTAGCTGCATCAACTTCTCGCATTGTCATTTTTTTATTTCCTGTTACATTAACCAAAGCAGCTTTTGCCCCTTTAATTGATTGATTGTCCAATAGAGGGCTACAAATCGCTTGCTGTGCTGCAAGAACAGCTCTTTCTTCACCACGAGCAGTACCAGTTCCCATAACTGCATCTCCCATTCCGCTCATAACTGTTTCTACATCAGCAAAGTCAATATTTACATTTCCTTGCTTATTAATTAAATCAGAGATGCTTTGAGCAGCCTGCAATAGAACAGAATCAGACTCTGAAAATCCTTCTTCAAGAGTTGTATTATAATCAATCACTGATAATAATTTTTCATTAGGTATTACAATTAAAGTGTCACAAAAGTTCCTCATTGTTGAGATTCCTTTCATTGCTGCTGACATTTTCTTTGGACCTTCAAAATTAAATGGTAGGGTTACAATACAAACGGTTAAAATACCAAGCTCTTTACAAATCTTAGCTACAACTGGAGCTGCGCCCGTACCAGTACCTCCACCCATTCCTGCTGTAACAAACACTAAGTCTGAACCTGCAACTAATGATGAAACTGCTTCTTTGTCATGCATTATTGCTTTTCTTCCAATTTCAGGTTTTGCGCCAGCTCCCAAACCTTTGGTTAAATCTTTTCCAATTTGAATCTTAGTTTCTGCTGGATTACTATCAAGGTCTTGAGCATCAGTATTTATAGCAATAAACTCTACACCTTCCATTCCTGATGTAATCATTCTGTTAATCGCATTTCCTCCTGCGCCTCCAACTCCTAAAACCTTGATTCTTGCTTTTTGCGTTGAAAATTCATCAAATTCAAATAACATAACTATCTCCTTATTCTTGTATTTCTGCTTTAAGTATACAGATTGATTTTTTTTCTATTTTTTTACCTGGGTCTATACTTTGACTAATAATCAAACCTCTTCCACTTATCTGAGGTCTGATTCCAATTTTTTTAAGTTCAGAAAATGCTTCTCTAACTGTTTTTCCATATAAATCTGGCATTTCAACATACTCAATTATTCTTTCAATATTATTCTGGATTAAAACTGGTTCATTCTTAATCTTATTTTTTGATTTTCTTGAAACTGAAATCGATTCATCAATGTTTATCACTCTGTCCATTACTGATTTAAAAACAGGAGCTGCCGACATTGAACCCCAATGTAAATTTCTTGACGCATCTGGACTATCTAAAATGATTAAACATAAAAGTTGAGGATTTTCTGATGGAAAGAATCCAACAAAACTTGAAATGAATTCATTTTCAGAATATTGTCCGTTTATAAGTTTTTTTGAAGTCCCAGTTTTACCAGCTACATTCCATCCTCTTATAGCAGCTGACTTTCCACTACCTTGATCTACAGTATGTGAAAGCATGGATTTTAATTTTTCTGCATTTGATTGAGATAAAACTCTTTTTTTAGTATTTCTTTGATTTTTTATTATAGTATCATCATGCTTTTCAATCTTTTCTACGATATAAGGTTTCAGAAGAAAACCTCCATTTGCAATAGAAGCATAAGCCATAGCAATTTGTAAAGGAGTTGAAGAAATCTCATATCCCATTGGTATACTATACATTGAAGATAAACTCCATTTGGAAGGATCTCTAAAAATTCCAACGGCTTCTGTAGATGGGTCAAAACCTGTTTTTACTCCAAATCCAAACTCTCGAGCTTGATTATAAATACTCTTTTTTCCAAGCGATTCAGCTATTTTAATAGTTCCTATATTACTTGAATAAGCAAGAATTTCTTTGACATTTAAGACTGAATGTGGCTCAGAATCTTCAATCATTTTGATATTATGAAAATTATATGGCCCTTCAACATTATATTCATCAGTTAATTCGATGTTATTTTCAAGTGCAGCAGCCATTGTAACAATTTTAAATGTTGAACCCGGTTCAATTAAATCAGTGACAATTTTGTTCTTATGTAATTCAACATCATAATCGCCAGGAAAATTAGGATTATAATCAGGTAGATTTACCATTGATAATATTGCGCCCGTTTGGGGATTCAGTATTAATCCCATTGAAGCAGTTGCCCCGACATTTTCCATTTGAGTAATTAATTCGTCTCTTAAAATTGCTTGATATTCTTTATTAATTGTTAAAGTTAAATTTGCTCCATTCTTTGCAGATTCAGAATGAAGAGTTGGATCAGAAATTTTGATTCCAAGACCATTTCTTTTAGAAAGCTTTGAACCGCTTATAGGTTCTAAATATTTATTATATTTTAATTCTAAACCTGATATTCCATAATCATCAATATTTGTAAAACCAATTATTTGAGATAAGAGATTTTCTTCTGGATAATATCTTTTAAAACTTTTTTTAATTATTAATTCGTTCGGATATTTCTTTTGAAGTTTCTCGCAATTTCTATTTGTTTTCTTTTCAAGCTCAATATAATCTCTTCCACTATTTAATTTCTCATAATAACTATCTATAGATGTTCCAGTACAATCAGATAACTCAATTAGAAGATTGTCGGTATTGATAATTTTTTTTGTATGAACACCAATCCTATAGAAGGTTAGATTTTGAGTAAGGTTTATACCGTTAACATCATAAAAATTTCCTCTGAGTCCTTTTACAGTTTCAAGTTTAATTCCTTGAGGATTATCCATTTTATTTATTATTTGAATATTAAATAATCTGAATGCAAACCCTATCCATACAAACATAATTGCAATATGAATGAAAATTATTCTATTTTTAAATTTTATATAGTTTTTAGTCATTTATTTTTATAATAATTGTCTCTGGGTTACTTGAAACTAAGCCAATCTCCTTCGCCTTTTTTGAAATGACATCAGCTCTTTTCATTCTCTCGACTGAGTTTTTTTTGACTTTTAAATCTTCAGTAAGTTTCACTAAAGTTTTCTTATTGAAATCAATGCTTGATTGTGTTTTGTCAGCTTCAATAAATGATGCCAAATAAACTGCTATTGTCAAAACAAGTAAAACAAACATGAAAACCCATTTTATATTTTCTCTTTTTAGCTTATCAGCTTTACTCAATCTTCTTTTTTTAGCCAATTTTTTCTCCTACTCTCATTTTGGCGCTACGCGCTCTTTTATTTTCAGAAATTTCATCATCTGAAGGTGTTAAAGGTTTTTTATATATAAGCTCAATGATTTTATTTTTTTTCAAATCTTTAAGCTTATGCTTGACGATTCTATCTTCAATAGAATGGTAGCTAATAATCACTATCCTTCCTCCAGGATTAAGCAAATCAACAAAATCATCAAGAAAACTTTTCAAATGATCTAGCTCTTTGTTTGCAGCAATTCTTAGAGCTTGAAAAATTCTTGAATATGTCTTTAATCTAAACTTGTATGGAGTAACTCTATCAATAATTGAAGTGATTGACATTACATCTATTTCACCTTTTAACTCTTTAATTAATTTTGCAATTTTATATGCATGTCTTTCCTCTCCATAGTCTTTAAAAATTTGTGTTAAATCGGTTAATTCATTTTTATGAATAATTTCTTCAGCTGTATAATCTTCAGAATTTATATCAAAGCGCATATCAAGAGATGAATCGTGTTTATGTGAAAATCCTCTTTTATTATTTTCGAGCTGAAATGAAGAAAGGCCTAAATCAAGAAGAATACCATCAACAGCATCAATTTTTAATTCATCCAAAATAATTCTAAGATTTTGATAGCTATTATGATAGAATCTTATGTTTTTATTATTTTCTAGTCTTTCTTTAGCAATTGATATTGAATCTTCATCTCTATCAATTCCTAATAAAATACCAGAATCAATCTTTTCTAATATTTTATCAGAATGTCCTCCAAGGCCCAAAGTGCCATCAACATAAATTCCGTTATTTTTAATTTTTAGATTTTCTAATGACTCCATCAACATTACAGGTATATGTCTGCTGTTAGTTGATGAAGTATTAACCATCAGATATTTACTCTTTCTGAAAGTTGCTCATATGATTGATCATCAACTTCATCAGATTGATCGACTTTTCTGAGCAAGTTAGGGTTCCATATTTCAATTTTGTTTAAAACACCAATTATAGTTACATCTTTTTTGATAGTTGTATAGTCAACTAAACTCTGTGGTAATACAAATCTTCCTTGGGAATCAAATTTAATAATATTAGCATGCCTTAAATGATTTCTAAGAAAAACTCTATTAGTTTTTGATAAAGAAGATAACTGTTTGAGCTCTGTCTGAATTATTTCCCATTCATTAATTGGATAAATCCAAGCACATTGATCAATCCCCCTAGTGATAACAAAAGTTTTTTTATCTTTAACTGAGAATTGTTTTCGTAAAGGTGCAGGAATATTGATTCTATTTTTAGAATCAATTGAAAACGTAAATTGACCTGTAAATGTATATTGGCTACTCATAAATATATAAGGGATTTTAACCCACTATTAACCACTTATGTTACAATACAGAGGAAGTCTAAGTCAATAAAAATTGTTTAAAAAAAAGAAAAAAAATAAAAACTAGTTTTTCGGGAGATATTTTTTAATTGTAATCGTGAATGGATTTGATTTAAGAATAATTTCAACAGGAAAATCGTTTATTATATTTTTTGAAAAATCTTGGTATGAATTATCCGAGAAAAAGATTAATTCGTATTCGACTGTATTTGCGATTAAAAAAGACTTTTCTTCTCCGTTCCATTGCTCTGTAAATGTATTAGATTGATTTCCCATATTTTCATCAAAAATAAAGAATTCTTTACCAGAAAAATTATCATATAAATTGATATAATTTTCGATATTCGACTTAAACCTAATTGTTACCGGAATAGAAATATCATCAATTGACAATACTTCTTCGCTTCTTATTGAATAAAACTCAATTAAATCAGATTTAGTAATTCTCAATTCATTTTCAAGATCTTTTTGAGATATACTACTATTGGAATTAAGAGAAAAACTTAACATAAGAATTAAAAGAAAAGAGGCAATTCCAATGAATACTGTTGAATTAAATAAGTTTTCACTATTTATTTTCTTAAAAAGATTTGATTTTTTCGTTCCTTCATCAGGAACAAACTTTAATGATTTAGCATTATTTTTTTGATTTAAGAAACTATCCAACTCTAATAAAGCTTCGTTGATATCAACTCCTATCTCGCTAATATACGCTTTAAAAAATAACTTTACATAAACAGGAGGAATCTCAGCAAATTTTCCTCTTTCGATTGCTTGTAAATACTTTAAATCAATTTTCGTTCTTATAGAAACATCTTTTAAATCAATATTATTTTCAATTCTGAACTTTTTGTATTTGTTATAAAAAATCATTGTGAATCAAGGGTTTGTTTAATTTTACTTTTTAAAAATTTTTCTTCTGGGAAACCTACAATATTATTATAACATCCGTCAATATTTTTAATGAAATATTCTTGAGCATCTTCAACGTTGTAAGATCCTGCTTTATCAAGAACATTAAACTTATTAATATAATCCTCTATCTCTATGTTACTTAAATTTTTAAATGAAACCTTAGTACTATCAAAAATATTCATTTGATTATCTGAAAATGTTAAAGATAAAGCGCTTATAACATAATGAGACTTTCCTGATAAAATATTCAAAGTTCTAAATGCATCCTCTTTTGATATAGGCTTTCCAATAATTTTATTATTAAACTCAATTATTGTATCCCCTGATATAATAAAATCATTAGGATATTCTTGATGAATTTTTAATCCCTTTCTTTTAGAAACATCAATAACATAATCAATAGGATTTAAGTTATTAATATTATGTTCATCAATATTCGGAACTACAATATGAAAATTGTATCCTAAGTTTTCTAAAATTTTCTTTCGTCTTGGAGAACTAGATGCTAATATTATACCCATAAAATCGTTTTTTTTTGACTAAATTTATAACAATATAGAGTAAATATGAACCAGACAGAATTAATAAAAAAAATTTATGATAATTACCTATCAAAAATTGAAGAGGCCAATTCTTTTTTTAATAGGCCATTAACTTATACAGAAAAGATTCTTTTTTCTCATTTATCCGAAGATATGGATTCTATTCCAGCAAGAACAAAAACATTCTGCACTTTAAGCCCAGATAGAGTAGCAATGCAAGATGCTACTGCCCAGATGGCTTTATTACAATTTATTAATGCGGGAATGGAAACTACAGCTGTTCCAACTACAGTTCATTGTGATCATTTAATTACTGCAATCAAGGGGGCCGATGATGACTTAAGTAATGCTCTATTAACAAATAAAGAAGTGTATGATTTCTTAAAATCAGTTTGTGCAAAATACGGTATAGGATTTTGGAAGCCAGGAGCTGGGATAATTCATCAGACTATTTTAGAGAATTATGCTGTACCGGGCACAATGATGATTGGTACTGATTCACATACTCCTAATGCAGGTGGCCTAGGAATGATTGCTATTGGAGTTGGAGGAGCGGATGCTGTAGATGTTATGACAAATTCACCATGGGAAGTAAATTGGCCAGGAATAATTGGAGTTAAATTAACTGGGAAATTGAGTGACTGGTCTTCCCCAAAAGACATAATTTTAAAACTTGCAGGCATTTTAACTGTTAAAGGAGGAACTGGAAAAATAATTGAATACTTTGGTGAAGGCACTGAAACTATTAGCTGTACAGGTAAGGCAACAATAACTAATATGGGAGCTGAAGTTGGAGCTACTACATCTATTTTTCCTTATGATCAAAAAATGTATGAATATTTATCAGCAACTGGTAGAAAAGATATTGCTGAGTTAGCAAACACAATTAAAGAACATCTTAAAGCTGATAATAAAGTTCATAGTAATCCAGAAAAGTACTATGATGAAGTTATTGAAATCAATCTATCTGAGCTAGAACCACATATTGTTGGACCATACAGTCCTGATTTATCAAGAGAAATTTCTGAAATGCCGGATGCTGTTAATAAAAATAATTATGATGATAATCTAAAAGTTGGCTTAATTGGAAGTTGTACAAATTCTTCATATGAAGATATTGAAAGAGCTGCTCATGTTGCAAAACAAGCATTAGGTGCAGGATTAAAAGCTAAATCAGAGTTTTATATAACACCTGGATCAAATCAAATTAAAGCTACTATGGAAAGAGACGGATACACAAAAATTTTTGAAGACCTAGGTGGAAAGGTTCTAGCAAATGCTTGTGGACCTTGTATTGGACAATGGAAAAGGTCTGATATAGCTGAAGGTGAAAAAAATACAATTATTACTTCATTTAATAGAAACTTTGCAAAGAGAAATGATGGAAATGCTGCTACTGAGTCTTTTGTGGCAAGTCCTGAAATCGTTACAGCTCTTGCTATATCTGGAAAATTAAGCTTTAATCCATCAAAAGATAAAATAACCCTTAGTGATGGAAGTAGCTTTAGTTTTGAATCTCCATCTGGTTCCGAACTTCCTGAGATGGGATTTGAAAAAATTGGAAGTGATGATTTTTTAAAAGCTGAATTAAGACCAAATACTGAAGTTGCTATTAATCCAGATAGTGATAGATTGCAAGTATTAAAACCTTTTGTAAAATGGAATAAAGAAGAAATGAATGACTTGAAAATTCTTTTAAAAGCAGAAGGTAAATGTACAACCGACCATGTCTCCCCTGCTGGACCTTGGTTGAAATATAGAGGTCATTTAGAAAATATTTCCCAAAATATGTATTCAGGGGCCTTGAATGCATTCACAAAAACAAATGGTGAAGCAATAGATTTAATAAATGATAAAACTGAAAATATTTATGAAGTTGCTAAAACTTATAAAGAAAATAATATTGATTGGATTGCTGTAGCTGATGAAAATTATGGAGAAGGTTCAAGCAGAGAGCATGCTGCAATGGAACCTAGGTTCATGGGTTGTAAAGTTATTATAGCAAAAAGTTTTGCAAGAATTGCCCAAACTAACTTAAAAAAGCAAGGTATTATACCATTAATTTTTAAAGATAAAAGTGATTATGATAAAATTGAAGCTCATGACACTGTATCTACAATAAATCTTAAAGATTTTGACAATAAAACTAACTTAAAGTTAAGCTTGAATAAACCAGATGGCTCATCAGAAATTATTGAAACCTTGCATACTTTTTCAAAGAATCAAATAGAATGGTTTAAAGCGGGCTCAGCTCTTAACTTAATTGCAAAAAAATCAAATTGAACATAAATGACATAAATAAAAATTGGGATTTTATAATTGGTCTAGAAATACATGTCCAATTAGATTGTGGTTCCAAAATGTTCAGTAGTTGCCAATATGAATATGATAATTCACCAAACAGCTTAACCTGTCCTACGTCTTTAGGACTTCCAGGTGCTCTTCCAAGTGTAAATCAATCGGCAATTGAATCAGCAATAATGTTTGGAAAAGCAGTTAATGGTGAAATAAGTACAAATTTTACATTTGCTAGAAAACATTACTTTTATCCCGATCTACCAAAGGGCTATCAAATATCTCAGTTTGATCAGCCAATTATTTCAGGAGGTTCAGTTCCAATTTGGTGGAATGACAAAGAATTCAAAATTGACTTAACAAGAGCACATCTTGAAGAGGACGCAGGAAAATCATTTCACAATAATGAGAGCAATAAAAGTAATTTAGACTATAATAGAAGTGGAGCAGCTTTAATAGAAATTGTAACAGAGCCTGTTATAGTTCACCCAGAACAAGCCAAGATTTTTATGCAACGAATTAAACAAATAGTTAATTATATAAATATTTCAAACGCCGAAATGGAAAAAGGGAAACTAAGATGTGATGCGAATATTTCTCTATCAAAAAAAGATAGTGGAATATTTGGAGTTAAAACAGAAATCAAAAATATTAATTCTTTTCGAAATGTTCAAAAAGCAATCGAATCTGAAATCATACGTCAAAATAAAATTTTGAATGATGGAAACGAAGTTCAACAAGCTACCTTAACTTGGAACAATGATAAAAATATCGCAGAAATTATGAGAATTAAAGAAAATGCCGATGATTATAGATACTTTCCTGATCCAGATTTACCACCAGTTGGTTTAGAAAAGTCATTTATTGATGATATTAAATCTTCAGTACCTATGCTTCCATTTGAATACGAAAAAAAATGGATGAATGAATATAATCTGTCTTTAAATGAATGCATGATTCTCTCATCTTCGAAAGAAATTGCAAAATATTTTGAAGAAGTTGTTAGCTTAGATGTTTCTCCAAAAAAAGCTAGCACTTGGGTTTCCACCGAACTCTTTAGATTATTTAATGAGTCTAATTCAACATTTGATTCAACTAAAGTTGTAGCTAAAGATCTAAAAATTTTAATTGATGAAATTAAACAAAACAAAATTACTCAAAATTCAGGAAAAGAAATTTTAAGAGAGTTATTTGAAACCAATAAAAATATTAGTGAAATTTTAGAAAGCGGTGATTATGATTCATCTGACATAAATATAAGCGATATTATTGATGCTGTACTTTCAAACTGTGAAAATGAAGTGTTGAGATATAAAAATGGTGAAGAAAAATTAATTGGTTTTTTTATAGGTCAAGTCAATAAAGAAACTAAAGGAAAAGTGAGTCACGAAGTAATTATCTCTGAACTAAAAAAGAAATTAAAAAATTAAAATTTTCTTCCTTCTGCCATTAAATCCTTAATTACTGAATCAATACCTTTTTTATCAATAATTTTTAGTCCTTTAGCAGAAACCTTGAGCGTAACTTTCTTATTAAGTGTTTCCACCCAAAAAGTCTTTTTCTGAAGATTTATATCAAATCTTCTTCTAGTTTTATTATGAGCATGACTTACATTATTGCCATACATCACTTTTTTACCTGTTACTTCACAAACTCTTGACATATTTTAACCTTTTATGTTTAAGTTCAAATTGAACAGGGGAAATTTAAACCAATAATCGTAGTGAACAAACAAAAACTATATGTTTGATATAAATAAAAAAATCCAAATTGGAGACCTAAAACTTGATTTTCCATTTTTTCTAGCACCGATGGCTGGCGTCACTGATTATGCTTTTAGAGTGATTGCAAAAGAATTTGGAGCTGGTGTAGTATATTCTGAATTTGTTTCAGCGCATGGAATAATTAGAAAAAATGAAAAAACATTGAATATGATTAAATTTTCAGAATTTGAAAGGCCAATCGGTATTCAAATATTTGGAGATACTCCAGAAGTTATGGAGAGTGCTGCAAAACTAGTTTATGAAAAATTTAAACCTGATTTAATTGATATTAACTATGGTTGTCCTGTGCCTAAGGTAACAAAAAAAGGTGCTGGATCAGCTGCCCTTAAAGACTTATGCTTAATGGAAGATATAACTGAAGCTGTTGTTAAAGCTGTAAATAAAATACCGGTAACAGTAAAAATGAGAGCAGGATGGAATTCAGAAAATATTGTAAG
>Ga0209036_1000262_pt1 | contig 22179 bp, 22 predicted proteins | sample MarorgKNORR_S2LV_3_FD_188222 | JGI IMG/M metagenome (GOLD analysis project Ga0209036, IMG submission 188222) | Marine microbial communities from the Southern Atlantic Ocean, analyzing organic carbon cycling - DCM_A/KNORR_S2/LV (SPAdes) (version 2) | ecosystem: Environmental > Aquatic > Marine >... | reverse complement strand
CAAGTTGATAAAATTCTAAGTGAAAAAATTGAAAATGGCGAAAAATTAAGTCCTGTTTTACCAAAAGGAATTAAAAATTACTTAATTGATATTGATGGAACCATTTGTGATGATATACCAAACGAAGAACCTCATAGGATGGCTACAGCTAAAGTATATCCTGATGCATTGATAACTTTAAACAAATGGTTTGATGAGGGACATATAATATGTTTTTTTACATCTCGAACTGAAGATCACCGTAAAGTTACCGAGCAATGGTTAAAAGAACATGGATTTAAATACCACAGTATGGTAATGGGAAAACCTAGAGGAGGAAATTATCATTGGGTTGATAATCACCTAGTTAAAGCGACTCGTTATAATGGAAAATTTACTGATTTGGTTGATAAAGAAGTTACAATACAAGTTTTTGATGACGGTCATCACGATTAAAATTAGAAAATGAAAATATTAACTATTTCAGAAATGATTTCTAAAGGAAAATTTCCAGAGATTATTTTTTGGGTTGGTTGTGCTGGTAGTTATGATGAAAGAGCTAAAAAAATAACAAAAGCGTTCGTTGAGATTCTTGACAAAGCGAATGTCTCTTTTGCGGTTCTGGGTAATGAAGAAGGATGCTCTGGAGATCCAGCGAAAAGAGCTGGCAATGAATTTTTATTTCAAATGCAAGCAATGTCAAACATTCAAGTATTGAATAGTTATAAAATAAAAAAGATAGTCACATCATGCCCACACTGTTTTAATACGATTAAAAATGAGTATCCAGAACTAGGTGGTAATTATGAGGTTTTACATCACACACAATTTATTAGTTATTTAATAGATAGTCGAAGACTCAAGGTTTCTGGGGGTTCATTTAAGGGAAGGAAAATCACATATCACGATCCTTGCTACTTGGGTAGAGCTAATAAAGTTTTTGAAGCTCCAAGAAAACTTATTGAAAAATTAGATGCTGAACTAGTTGAAATGAAGACCTGTAAGGAAAAGGCAATGTGTTGTGGTGCTGGAGGAGCCCAAATGTTTAAAGAATCTGAACCTGGTAACGAAGAGGTAAATATTGCTAGAACTCAACAAGCTCTGGAAACATCTGCGCCTATCATCGCCTCAGGATGTCCTTTTTGTAATACAATGCTTAATGATGGTATTAAACATAAAGAAAAAGAAGAAGAAGTTAGAATAATGGATTTAGCTGAATTAGTTAATCAAGCTTCAAATATATGATTTTGCCATTTGAGGACATGCCATCCAATTCAAGGGTTTGGATTTTTCAATCAAATCGTCCTTTTTCAGCTTTAGAATCAAAAGAAATTGAAATGTCATTAAATTTGTTTTTGAAAAGCTGGACTGCTCATGGTAAAAGTTTACTCAGCAGCTTTAAAATCAATTATAACCGTTTTATAATCATTGCTTTAGATGAATCAAATAATTCTGCTTCGGGATGTTCAATAGATAGTTGTGTTCATTTTATTCAAAAGTTGGAAAATAAGTATGAAATAGATCTTCTTGATAAGATGAATGTTACTTTTAAACAAGGTGATTTTTTTTCTTACAAATCCATAAATGATTTTAAAAAATTAGTTGAAAACAGATCAGTTTCACGAAACACAGTTGTTTTTAATAATATGGTTGTTAATATTACAGATTTTTTAGAAAATTGGGAAGTTCCTGCTTCTAAAAGTTGGCACAAAAGATTCTTTAAATAATTATTTTCCTAAAAACTACTATAATCTAATATTAATCAATAATTTTAAATAATAATGAGAAATATTTTTCTAATTCTTTACTTTTTTTCAATAACTCTATCATTTTCTCAAAACCCTCTTCATACAATTGATTCTGATGATCAAAAGTTTTGGGTTGATAGTATTTATAATAGTCTGACATTAGATCAAAAAATAGGTCAACTTTTTACCGTTTGGGTTGCGACAAAAGAAGGACCTGAAAAAATGAAGGAAATTGAAGATATTATTAAAAAAAATCACCTTGGTGGATTAATATTTTCACTTGGAAATATTAAAGATCAAGCCATAGCAACAAACAGATTTCAATCAATTTCAAAAGTTCCTTTACTTATTGGTATGGATGCTGAGTGGGGGATAGGTATGAGACTAGATGATGCCTTCTCATTTCCATACAATATGACTTTAGGAGCTGTTGCTGATAATGCATTGATTAATAATGTGGGAAAAAGGATTGGAGTTCATGCAAAACGTTTAGGAGTTCATATTAATTTTGCCCCTGTGACAGACATTAATACTAATCCAAATAACCCTGTTATTGGAAGTAGATCATTTGGAGAAGACAAATTTAATGTTACGAAAAAATCACTCGCATATTTGAAAGGAATGCAAAGTCAAGGAATTATGGGTTCAGCAAAACATTTTCCTGGGCATGGCGATACATCAAAAGATTCTCATAAAACTCTTCCTACAATTAATTTTGATAAAAAAAGAATTGATAATGTAGAACTTTATCCATATAAAGAATTAATTAAGAATAAACTTTCAAGTGTAATGGTTGCTCATATGGAAGTTCCATCCCTAGAGAAAACACCAAAATTACCATCGACACTTTCTAAAAATATTGTAACAAAAATTTTAAAAAATAAACTGAAATTTCAAGGACTTGTTATTACTGATGCAATGGATATGAAGGGAGTTGTTGATTTCTACAAGGATGATTCTGCAGATGTTCGTGCTTTTTTGGCTGGTAATGATATCCTTTTAATGCCCGATGATTTAGATAAAAGTACAATCGAAATAAAAAAAGCATTAGAAAACGGAAGAATTTCTGAAAAAAGATTAGAAAAATCTGTTAAAAAAATTTTAATGGCTAAATATAAAGCAGGTTTAAGTGATTTAAATGATGTCAGTTTGATTAATATTGAGAACGACATGAACACTGAAATTGATGACGAATTATTTGAATCATTAACAAAAAAATCAATCACACTAATTAAAAATGAGAATAATTTATTGCCACTTAAAAACGTATCTCAAAAAATTGCTTATGTCAAAGTTGGTGATTCTGGTTCTGAAGAATTTTCAAAGATGTTAAATCACTACACGAAAGTCGATATATTAAATACGGATGGTTTTACTAATTCAGAAGTCATTGCAAGAACCAATTCTTACGAAGTAATAATTGTTGGTTTTCATAAATCTGATAAGAGTCCTTTTGATGGATACAAGTTTTCTAACAAAGAAATTTCTTTAATTGAAGAGTTAGCTAAACAAAAAAAAATAATTTTGGATGTTTTTACCAAGCCCTATGCGTTACTTGATGTAAATACTGAAAATATCAATTCCATTTTGATTTCCTTTCAGAACAATTCATCAGCTCAAAGCTCTTCTGCTCAAATTATATTTGGAGCAATTCCTGCCGAAGGAATCTTGCCTGTTAGCTTAGGTGAAGAATTTCCTGTTAATACTTCATTAAAAACTAAAACTCTAAATAGACTAAGTTATAGTCATCCAATTAATCAAGGCTTCGATTTAGCTAAACTTAAGGAAATTGATTTATTGATAACAGACGCAATAAATAAAAAAATGACACCTGGCGCACAAATTCTAGTATCTAAAAACGGAGATGTTATTTACAATAAATCATTTGGTAAAATGACATATGATTCTGAAAGAAAAATCAAATGGGATGATCTTTACGACTTAGCCTCATTGACTAAAATACTTTCGACAGTTCCTCTAATGATTGAGGAATATGAAAAGAAAACCATTAATCTTGAAACAACCCTTGATCAAATGTTTCCCAACTTAGATTTATTTGATAAATCTAAGCTGACAATAAAGGAAATGTTTACTCATCAATCTGGTCTATTTCCTTGGATTCCATTTTATAAAAAAACATTAGATAGCATTAGTAATCAACCAGATGAATTTTGGTATAAAACAAAAAAGAATAATGAATTTTCAATTCCTGTTTCCGAAAACTTATTCCTGAAGAAAACATTTTTAGATGTGATGTCTCAAGAAATTATAGATAGTGAATTGTCGTCTGATAAATCTTATGTTTACAGCGACTTACCGTACTATTTTATGAAAACATTTCTAGAAAAAAATAATTTAGAAAGTCTTGACACTCAATTAAAAAAAAAATTTTAAATCTAATTGGGGCAACAAACACAACATATAATCCATTAAGTTTTTTTGATGGTAAAAGGATAGTACCCTCTGAAATAGATAATTACTTTAGATACTCAACATTAAAGGGACATGTTCACGATATGGGAGCTGCAATGCAAGGTGGTATTGGAGGTCATGCAGGTTTATTTTCAAATGCCAATGACGTAGCTAAAATCATGCAAATGTTTTTACAAAAAGGGTTTTACGGCGGTAAAAGATTTTTCAAAGAATCAACTTTTGATATATTTAATACTTGTTATTTTTGTGACATTGGTAATAGAAGAGGTTTAGGTTTTGACAAACCCGAAATGGATGATAGTATGTCTACATGTGGTTGTGTTCCTAAATCCAGTTTTGGACACTCGGGATTTACCGGTTCTTATACATGGGCAGATCCCAAAAATAAAATTGTATATGTTTTTTTATCTAATCGAACTTACCCAACTATGGAAAATAATTTGTTGTCAGAAAATAATATTAGAACAGAAATACAAAAAATCATATATGAATCTTTTAAACACTGATTAATGAAAATAGCTATTGTTTGTTACCCAACATTTGGTGGAAGTGGCGTTCTCGCTACTGAACTAGGTATGTCACTGGCTGGCAATGGTCACGAAGTTCATTTTATTGCTTATAAAATGCCCGTGAGGTTAAAAATAAGTCACACAAATATTTTTTTTCATAAGGTTAATGTACCAGATTATCCATTGTTTAATTTTCAACCCTATGAGTTGGCGCTTTCGACCAAATTAGTTGACGTGATAAAAAAGTTTTCAATTCAAATTATGCATGTGCATTATGCAATTCCTCACGCATATGCCGCTTACATGTCTAAAAAAATGCTTAAAGATCAAAAAATAAAAACACCTATAGTTACTACTCTTCATGGTACAGATATAACATTGGTTGGAAATCATCCATTTTATAAGACTGCTGTAAATTTTAGTATAAATAAATCTGATGTAGTAACCTGTGTTTCTCAGAGTTTAAAAAAAGATACTCTAGATTTTTTTGATATAAAGAATGAGATTAAAGTTGTTCCAAATTTTATAGACATAGAAAAGTATGTTAAGCAACAAGAGCTGTGCATTTCTGAAAAACACCAAGATTGCAATGAATTAACTATTACTCACGTTAGTAATTTCAGACCTGTCAAAAATGTTAAAAATGTAATTAAAGTTTTTAATAACATATTAAAAAAAGTCCCTTCTAAACTAATAATGATAGGTGAAGGCCCGGAAAAGAAAATGGCAGAAAATATGTGTAAAAAATTAAATATTGAATCTAAAGTTAAGTTTTTGGGAGACACAAATGAAGTTGAAAAAAACCTCTGTCATTCAGATCTTTTCTTATTGCCATCCAGGACTGAAAGTTTTGGTCTTGCTGCATTGGAAGCCATGGCAAGTAAAGTGCCTGTGGTTTCATCCAATGCTGGTGGTTTATCTGAGATTAATATCCATGGTGAAACAGGATTTTTAGCTGATCCTGATGATATTGAATCAATGACTTCCTACTCAATTAAAATAATCAATGATGAAAAAGTTCTTACTGATTTTAAAGAAAGAGCTTTTAAAAACGCAAAACTTTATGACATCAGTTCTGTTGTTCCTATGTATGAAAAAATTTATAATGAAACTTTAAAATAAATAATAAAATGTTTAAAAAAATAATAATGAATATTAAAACAGTTACACTGATTAGCTTTTTGATCTTTAATATGTTTTGTCTCCCACTGTTAAGTCAAGAAAAGTCTAAAAAAGATCCAATCAATATTGATGGTGTAAAGGCTGATTATGTTCATCAGAGTTATGGTGATCATAAAAGAAATAAATTTGATTTGTGGTTAGCTAAATCTGAAAATCCAACTCCACTAATTATTTATATCCATGGTGGAGGTTTTGTTGGTGGGGATAAGTCAAATTATTACAACAAAAAAGATTTAGTTAATTTTTTAAATAATGGTGTCTCTGTAGCAACAATAAATTATAGGTTTTTGTACATGAAACCTTTTGGTATTTTATCATCTTTGAATGATTCAAAGAGGTTTTTACAATTTGTGAGATTTAATCACAAAAAATTTAATGTTGATAAAAATAAAATTGGTGTTTATGGAGCAAGTGCAGGTGCTGGCACTTCTCTTTGGTTGGCATTTTCAGATGAAATGTCTGAACCACTCAGTGAAGATCCAATTGCAAGAGAATCTACAAGAATTAGTTGTGTAGGAGCTTTGGCTACTCAAGCTACTTATGATTTTTTTCAATGGAAAAATATCTTGGAGGCACCAGAATATGAAATCAATCTAAAATCTATAAAAAGAATTTCTAGGGCTTTTGGATTAAACTATGATAAGAATAGAGATTTAGAAAGTGAAATTGAAATTAGAGAAAATTTAGACTTTCTTGGTAAAATGGATGCAAGTGATCCTCCAATGTTTGTGTTTAATAACATGAAAGGCGGTTTTCCAGAAGATAATGGTCACAGAGAGCATCACCCATTACATGCCAAAGCCTTAAAGATTAAAGCAGATAAGGTTGGTATTAGTTCGGTGGTGTATGCACCCAAAATAGGAATAGTAGACCCATATGAAACAAAATTAGTTGAGTTTTTTTTAAAGTTTTTAAATTAAAATTGGATCATTTAGGATGATAAATCTTTTTGGAGTTTTTATAAATCTCTCTTCTGTCAAATGTCATTTTTTTAGTTTTAAATCCTGCTAAAAGTTCCATTTGGTCAGAATAGTGTAATGACTCTGGGTTGTCACTTGAACCGTAGGGTGAAACAGACTCATATTGGACTTCACCTTTTGTAAATCTCACTAAACCTACATAGGATTCTCCATGACTAATTTTGATTCTTCCATTTTTGTGTTTTACACCCCTCATCGCTGTTATAACATCGGGCATACCAAAAATTGGAATCTCTTTTTCTCCTCTAACTAATTTTTGAAACTCTCCTAGTTTTACGTTAGTTTTTTTAAAATTTTTTAACATTTTTCTCTTAACCTCGAGCAAACAATCTGCGATTAGTTCTTCACTAAAATTTCGATTATAATAGCTTTTATAGAATGGTTTTTGAGTAATTGTATAGTATAACATAGCATACGTACCTGCTCCAAATGAATCTGCATTTGTTTTTTTATCCCAAGTTTGAATGGATTTTATCAGTTCTGAAACCTCAGGGTAATTTTCAGCTTTCATTTCAAAGACTTTATTGATATTCATGAAATTATAATTCATTGGATCAGGGAAGGACTTATCATTTTTAATAGATTTAAAAGTTTCATAGTCAATTTTATCATGTGATTTTATTAGTTCTAAAATTCTAGTGCTTCTGTTATTATCATACGTTTCATAACCCATTGTTTTAGAAAAATCTTTTGGATCAGGATTTTCCTTTTCATCTGTAGATTTAAAAGGTGAGTGATTAGCATTGTATATGAATCCGGCTTTAGGATTAATTACCTGTGGGAGTTGAGTTATTTCATAATATTCATTCCATAGAGTTTTTTTAGAGTTTCCTGGTAGGACTTTTCTCCAATCATATCTTTCATCTCTCTTAGGTATAATACCATTAGAGATATAAAATATCGTATCATTTTTATCGGCATAACCAATATTATAACCAGGAATGTTTCTTGTCTTTAAAATATTATAAAACTCAGTAAAGGATTTAGCCTTATTCATTCTCCACCATTGTTCTAATGATTTAATATTGTATAAAGATGGAGTCCTAACTGAATAATATCCTTTTTTATTTTTTAAAGTTGGCCCATATATGCTCTTGTAAAATTTTCTATTAACCTTGATTGTTAATCCTAAAATTTTTGTGTAGATGCTAGCCTTTTTAACCTCTAATTTTTTTTCCTGATTTTCGAAATAATAAACATTTCTTTTTTTTGGATGCATTTGAAGTTTAAAGATGTCTGCTTTATCTGGATAATTTACAGTATGAGTCCATGCTAAATTCCTGTTAGTTCCTATTAATATACATGGTGCTCCTGCAAAAGTGGCTCCCATAATATCTGTGCCCTCATCACTAACTAAGTGAGCTTCATACCATGATGTTGGCCCATCAAATGGTTGGTGAGGATTAATTGCTAAGAAAGTTTCCTTTTTACCAATTTTTGCTGAATTCATAGCAATGGCGTTAGACCCATTCATGTTATTATAAAAATTAAAATCACCACTTACATTATTGCTAAATATATCTCCAATCATTTTGTCCGCTCCATTGGAAATGAATAGTTGTAAAAATGAATAGCTTGCCATTTTTCTAGGAGTAATTGGAAATAAATCTTTTACCAAAACTTTTTCACTGTGTAGTTCGGCATATTTGTTTATACCGTCAGAGTATGCTTGAAGTATTTTAATAAAATCATCACTTAGAGTGTAAAATAACTTATTTACAGTTTCCTTTGATTCTATCACCTGTGTTAATAGGTCTGCTGAAGCCCCTTTCAGACCTATGTGTTTAGTTAATAGACCATTTCCGGCTAAATAAGCTTCTTGTATGGTTTTAAAATCATCTTCACAATGTGCCCAAGCTAGCCCATATGCAACATCTGCATCAGTTTTACCAAATATGTGCGGTATTCCAAATTCATCTCTGACGATTTCAATATTTTTTGGATTTATTTGCGAAAAGCAATTAGTAGAAATTGATAGGACAATTAAAAGTCTTAAAATTTTTTTCATTAATATTTTGCAAATAATTTCTGTATAAAAATAGTCATATATTAGTAAAAAGATTGATTCGTGAAAAAATTTATTTGTGGAAGAATTAAAGCAGTTTATTATTCTATAAAAGGTGCATTGTGTCTAATTAAAACAGAACATTCTATCCAAGCACAGTTGTTTTTTTCTTTTTTATTCATCTTAGCGGGTTTATACTTTGACATATCCAAACTAGAATGGATGTTTCAGATTTTGGCTATCTCTCTGGTTCTTTCAACAGAATCCCTTAATACCGCAATTGAAAAAATTTTAGATTTCATTCATCCCGATTACAATAAAAAAGTAGGATTTATAAAGGATGTTTCTGCAGGTGCAGTATTTTTTGCTTTTATTTTTGCTTTGTTTACTGCATTGATGATCTATTTACCAAAACTGTTATAAATCGAATCAATTTTTTTAGCTAGTTTAAAATCAAGATTTGACAAACCTCCAATATCGTGTGTAGTAAGCTCGATTTTAACTACATTGTAGGAGTTGTACCAATTAGGATGGTGGTTTATTTTTTCACAGAATTCTCCAACCTGGTTCATAAAATCCAATGATTGCTTAAAGTTTTCAAACTTAAAATCTCTATTAATTGAATTCTGATTTATTTTCCAATTTATATCAATATCTTTTTTTTCATTATCTAGATCCATATTAGAACATTTTAGGAATAATTATTTTTCTTTCTTTGGGATAATCATTAAACATTCGGTTGTACCATTTATGATTTGAAATAGCTCTTGGCACTAAATTAACAAATGTCCAAATAAAAAACGAAAATGTTCCAATGTTAAGAGTCATCACATAAAAACCAAACCATTCGATTATTTCACCTAAATAATTTGGACTCGAAACATACTTAAACAATCCTCCCATTGGAATAAAGTATTTCTGGCTTTCTCTTCTTAAATTTATTAGGATGTGGTCTGAATGTATATTTATAAATCCTCCAAACACAAACAAAACAAATCCAAAAATCAAAATTATTAAGTTATAATCTTCAATGTTAATTTTACTTAAAAAATACCCATTAATTAGACCATTAATCAAATTAAAAAAAATTGCAGATGCGGCTATTAATAGTGGCATTTTTTTATTTTTTGTTTTAATTTTTAGAGGATATATAACTGTTCTATTGAAATAATGTAAAACCCAAAACACAATAAAAAAAGACTCAAATCGAAATATATCATCGACAATTAATAAGTAGGTTATTGGGCAAATTAGAAGAGCTGGCATTTCCATTATAACCCAGCCCAATGTATTATTTATTTCTGGACCCCAGTTATTTGAATAATGTTTCCCATATGGAGCTTTTACATACAGAAGTAATATAAAAATTATTAATCCTAGCAATATCCAAGAAATTGTGAAATAAACCATATAATTATTTGAAAAGTAGCTCATTTTCTATGATTTTATTAAATAATTTACGAAATTCATATGAACAACAAATAATTTTTAAGGTCATCAAAACAGCTAATTTTAATGTTTTAAAAAAAAACGAAGTTCCTGGAGCAGTTTCTATAGATTTAAAGCCTTCAAACTTCAAACAGTTGAAATTTGAGTACAAAGCTCTCGCACCCAACTATAAATTAATACAATCTTTGAAAAAGAAGATAATAAACGAAGAAAAGTTTATATCACAATACGAGCTTCAACTAAATGAATTAAATTCAAAAAATGTTTATGATCATTTAAGGTGTTTAACAGGTGAATTTGAACCTGTTTTAATGTGTCACGGACCAAGTACAAAGTTTTGCTACAGGCATTTGGTTGCAGACTGGTTTGAAGAAAATTTAAATCTAAAAATCCAAGAATTTAATAAGCCCAACTTTAAAAGAAAAAAAGGATATTTAGTTAAGATAAACGAACCTTCATTATTTAACCAAGATGAAAATAAAATTGGTTAGTTTATTAAAATTTGATTAAACAGAATCTTTTCAAACTCTTTGATGTTTTCCATGTGTGGAAGGTGTCCACTTTCTGAGATAAAAAACTCTTGTCTGTTAGTCATTGTTTTATTTAACTTATCTTTAAAAACATTGTAAACAATAACAGAATCGCTATCTCCCCAAATGGTATAGTATCGAATGTCAGAGTTATTTATGTATGCATTTTCTTTATCAAGGTTTACATGATTTTTTTCGGTTGATAAAAGTGCTTTTGCAAAGCCTTTGTATTTAAGTAATTCTTCGTATTTAACTGCCCAATATTCAAATTTTTCGGGATTCTTAAAATCTTTAAGCTGACTTTTTGAAATTACAGGATAATTATTAGTTATAAACTTATTTATTTCTTTTCCGCTAACTGACTTTTCTGTAGATGGATTGTAATCCAAAAAGCTATTTGAAGAAACATATATTAGTTTTTTAACAATCTCTGGTTTTAAAAAAGCAATTTTTGATATTACCCTTCCACCATTGGAAAGTCCTAAAAAAGTAGCTTTTTTTATATCCAATTCTTTCAAAAGCTCAATTACTTGATTGGCAAATAGCTCATCTGTGTAATCTAAATCTAAATTTGATGAGTATCCGCGTCCATACAAATCAATTTTTAAAGATCTGTAACCTAGTTCCACAGACTTATTGAAAGTTACATCCCATATGTAAGATGGAACAGAAAATCCATGAATAAAAATCAATGTATTAATTGAATCTTTATTTTTTATATCATAGTATGTATATCCTTCGCTTAATTTAATAAAATTCCCATCTGAAATATTATCTCTGAACCTTTTATCTTTTTCAACTGTTTCATAATTATTAAACTTACAGGATGAGAAAATGACAATTAAAAATAAAAAGTTAATAAAGATTTTTTTCATTTTAATTTTATGTCGTTATTAAAATTAGATTTGCTTCAGTTTATATTAGTAAAGATAACATTAATGAGTGAAAGAAACCTCGGTCTTTTAGCTGCATTTGGGGCCACACTAATTTATGGTTTCAATCACACCATAGCAAAAAATGTTATGCCAATCTACATTCAACCATATGGTTTTGTAATGTTAAGGGTTATAGGAGCTGCACTTATCTTTTGGATATTGAGTTTATTTATAAATAATGATAAAATCTGTAGAGAGGATTGGCCAAGAATTTTTTTATGTTCTTTTTTGGGGATGTTTATTAATAAATTAGCTTTTTTTAAGGGTTTAGAACTTTCAACTCCAATTAATAGCTCTGTTTTAATAACTGCGGTACCAATATTAGTTTTTATTTTTTCAGCATATTTTTTAAAAGAAAAGATGAGTTTTGCTAGAATTTTTGGAGTAAGTTCAGGTTTTGTAGGAGCCTTGATATTAATTCTTTATAGTCCTTCATCCTCTTTTAATGCACCTAATATACCATTAGGTAACATATTATTCATAATTAATTCTTCAACTTATGGATTATATCTGATCTTTGTAAAAAAACTAGTTGAGAAATACAATATTATAACACTATTTCGTTGGTTGTTTCTAATTGCTATTGCTTTTAATTTTCCAGTAGGTATGAATGAGTTTAATAATATTGAATGGTCAAATCTACCTTTTAAGGAAGCATTGTTTCCAATGATTTATGTTGTTATTGGAACGACATTTTTTACATACATGTTTAACGCTTATGCACTTTCAAAATTAACTGCCTCAACTGTGAGTTCTTTCGTTTATTTACAGCCTATTGTTGGAATAGTATTTGCGATTACTACTGACAATGATTCTTTAACGTTTTTAAGTGTTGCTGGAATGATTTTAATCTTTTTGGGTGTTTATTTAGTCACTAAGAAAATAGAAGAAAATGTATGAATTTTTATTACTTTTATAAATGTGAGAAATTATTTAATTGAATTTTTAGGAACTTTATTCTTAGTCTTAATAATTGGACTTTCTAACAATCCTGTTGCAATAGGATTTGGACTTACAGTACTTGTCTATATGGGTGCCCATATTTCAGGTGCCCATTATAATCCGGTAGTCACTATTGCATTTTTAATTAAAAAAGAAATTAATCTTTACGATGCGTTTTTTTATATTTTTTTTCAAATTTTAGGTTCAACATTTTCTGCATTAATTTTATTTTTTTTAAAAGGTGATGTAATGGAAATTATGCCAAACTTATCATCCTCTGTTTTTCAGATCCTAGCAAGTGAATTTCTATTTACTTTTTTGTTGATTTTCGTAATCTTGAATGTAGCAATACACCCCAATTTAAAAGGTAATTCATTTTATGGTTTAGCTATTGGTTTAACCGTAATGGCTGGAGCATTTTCAGTGGGTCCGATCTCTGGAGCAGCTTTTAATCCAGCTGTATCTATAGGCCCCACTTTAAGTCATTTTATTATAGGTGAAGGAATTTCTAAATATTATTTATGGTATTACTTGGTAGGACCAATTGCTGGAAGTCTATTGGCTACATTATCATTCATTTATTTGGTCAAAAGATAAAGGTATTTTATTATTCTTGAAACTACTCCAACTAACAATAAAAAAATAAATAGTGTCAACGCAACTTCTAAGACAATAAAAAGGAATACTATCAATACTATAAGTCTTATAAAATTTTTTATTCTTTTGGGTAAATAGCCAAAAAAATAACTGTGAAAAGGTTCCAATATCAATTTTTTAATAATTAAAAATACAAATTAATTAAAGTTATTTTTTTAAAAGGTTTTTTTATAATTTTATATATCATCATATATATTAATTCATCATGAATCGACTATTTAAATCTTTATTTTGTTTTATTGTTTTTGCTTCTTTACTTTCTTGTAATAATAATAAAATACCCTCTGCTGAAAATGTATCCTTGGACGATTTGGAACTTAAAAGAGGTGATTTACTTCTTTGTGGTGACCCAAATTTTGGTGAAGTAGATTTTTCTCTGTCATGTAGGTATGATTTGAGAGAGAAATTCAATCTTGGACTAACTTTAATACATTCCTTTGAATATGCTGAGGCTGAAAAGGTCTTTGTAAGTATTTTAGATCAAGATAAGGATTGTGTAATGGCATACTGGGCAACAGCAATGAGTATTTTAAATCATCCTCTATCCTTCAGACAAAATCCAGAGTCACTAAAAAGAGGAGAAGAACTTTTGAATGTTGCTAAAACGTTAATTGTGAACAATGAACGTGAAAAAGATTATTTGGATGCTGTAAGTATATATTTTAAAGATTGGCAAAATCTTGATACTCAGACCAGAAAGCTCAAATATGAAAGTAAAATGGAGGAACTTTATTTAAAATATCAAGATGATGTAGAAACTGCTGTTTTCTATTCTTTAGCTGTTCTTGCCACTGCTGAACTTAATGATAAAACTTATTCGAAGCAAAAAAAATCAGGACAAATATTGGAAAAGTTATTTGAAAGTTATCCAAATCACCCGGGCATTGCTCATTATATAATTCACAACTATGATTCGCCAGAACTTGCTCACATGGCATTAGAAACAGCACGTAAGTATGCCATAATTGCTCCTGCATCAGCCCATGCTCAACACATGCCTTCTCATATTTTTACAAGATTAGGTCTTTGGAAGGAATCGATAAGTTCTAATACCGATTCAGCTCAATCTGCTGTTTGTTATGCGGAATCTGTTAACCCTGAAGCAAATTGGGTTAGTGAAATTCATGCCTTAGATTATTTGGTTTATGCACATCTTCAACAGGGAGATAATGAAAGTGCTCAATACGAAATGGAAAAGATGAAAGAAATCAAAGAAGTTTTTCCCTCAAATCATTATGCGGGTTCATATGCTTTAATTGCAGTTCCATGTCGATTAGCTGTAGAAAATAAAAACTGGGAATTAGCCTCAAGAATTGAATTACCAAATACTAATATGGACTGGGATAAAGTCAATTGGCCAAAAGGAAATCTATATTTTACAAGAGGATTGGGTTTTGCTAATCTTGGAGACGTTAGCTCTGCTGAGAAAGAATTAGTGAATTTAATTTCTCTAAGAGAAAAACTGGATGAGCTTAAAAATACTTATGAAAGTGGTCAAGTAGAGATTCAAATTGAATCAATTAAAGCTTGGATTGAGTATGCTAAAGGAAATGATAATGATGCCATTAGGCTTATGAAACAAGCAACTGATTTGGAAAGTAAAACATCCAAGGCAGCTGTAACGCCAGGTGAAATAATCCCAGCAGATGAATTGTTAGGAGATCTATATATGAAATTAAACAAACCTGAATTAGCTCTAAAAACTTATGAAAAAAACTTAAAAAGTCGTCCCTATAGATTTAATGGTATTTATGGGGCAGCCAAAGCAGCCATTGAGCTCGACAATGTAGAACTTGCCAGGTATTATTTTAAACAGTTAATTAAGCTTAGTTCTGATATCAAAAGTCTTCGACCTGAAATTATTGAGGCAAAAGATTTTTTATCAAAAAATTCGGTCACAATAGCTGGAAATGTTTAGGAATTTAGTAATCATTTGTTCAGCTTTACAATTATTTTCTTGTAACCAAATTGTAAAAACTGATCTTCCAGTTTTAAATCCATCCGATTTTGATCCTAAACTTGTTGATGCTAGCATAAGGAATGTCAATGAAAATCATAAAGTCAAAGATTTTAATTTGATTAATCAAAATGGAGAAAATATTACTGCCAAAAATTATGAAAATAAAATATATGTCGTTGATTTTTTCTTCACAAAATGTCCTGGTATATGTCCAATAATGACTGATAATATGCTACAAATCCAGAGTGAATTTTTTAATAATGAAGACATCATGTTGTTGTCTCTCTCTGTAACACCAGAAATTGATAGCGTTGAAGTCTTAAAAAAATATGCTATTGAAAAAGGGATTAAAGATTCAAAATGGAATATTACAACTGGTTCCAAAAATCATATTTATAACTTGGCGAGAAAAAGCTATTTTGCGGTTGTCGATCAAGGTGATGGTGGTCTTCAAGATTTTATCCACACCCCAAATTTTATTCTAGTAGATAAAAAAAAACAAATAAGAGGGATTTATGATGGAACCGAACAAAAGGAAGTCTCTTTATTGATAAATGATATTTATACTTTATTAAATTAACCAGTAATTTTTTTAGTTATTTTTTAACTTCAATTTGAAATATCCACAAATTTAACTGTTAGATCTGGATCATTTTCAAAATTATCAAGAGGAAACATTGGTCGTTTTATTCTTTTGTAATCAATTCTAAATAAGTCCTGATCTACACCACCAGGTGTCAGAGCCATAGTCCAGCCTTTTTTAATGTTGTGTAGTTCTGGAACCAGGTAGCCAATTTTAACAATAACTATATTTGTCGACTTTGGATCAATACCTAAATCTAAAAAATCTGACTCTTTGTGATATGGTTTTCTTTTTTTAGTAACTATAATGTTAACGCTCCCAGACTGGACTAACACTTCGGTTTGTGCATATCGATCCCCTTTTTTTATCGATTTTATTTTTCCTTTGATTTTAATTGGTGGAGAGAAACGATCATCCACCTCAGCTCCTACAAATTCTTCTATTTCCTTTCCTATTCCTAGCTTAATTGCTTTTTCTGTTAGTTTTGGGCCAGGTATGGAGGCATACACAACACTTGGCCCGTTTTCCGTTTTGAATTCACTTCGTTTGAGTAATTCATTCAGAGTCCAGGTTACATCTCCTGCACCTCCTGCAGTTGGATTGTCACCAGTATCGCTTATTACATAGGGAAATTCTTTACTCTTTAAAGCAAGGTTTATACTTTCTTCAAATGAAGCGACAGGACCAACAAATACAAACTCATCTTTTACTGACCAAAAACTTTCTGCAAGAAACTCTGCTGCTTCACCCACTGCATTTTTGTTGTCTCCTGTAACCATTACAACTCCATGGTTTCTTGGTTCATCTGCCCATGGGTAACCAACCCAAATCGCAGCATCTAGTATTCCAGGGCTTTTAGTAACAGGATCAACTTTTGCATACATACTTTTTCCAGGTTCAACCCTGGTACTTGTTTTTTCACCTGGAAGAAGAATTGGGACTTCAATCCTTGCTTTGTATTTAGGTTTACCTTTTCCAGATTCAAGCCTCATCAACAAATTATCAACTGCTCTTTTTTTAGATTCTATTGCATCTTCGTGAGGAGCTAATCTGTAACAAGTTATTAAATCTGTTTCTTTTGCCAATTCATAAGAAACATTTCCGTGTAAATCCATTGATGTTGAAATTATTGTCTCATAACCAATTACATTTCTGATTCTTTTTATAAAATCTCCTTCTGGATCATCAATGCCTTCGACACTCATTGCTCCATGAATGTCAAAAAATAAACCATCATACGGCATATCTTTTTTAAGCATTTCTAAAGTTTTGTTTACTAAAGATTCGTAGGCTTCTCGAGTTACAATTCCGCCAGGAAGAGCATGACCTCGCAGAGTTGGTATCCAAATAGCTCTTTTTCTATTTATAGAATCTAATGAAAGAAACGGGTAGTAGTCAAACACATCATTTCCAGTCCTAGCTTTAAAATCCTCTTCGTTTGTTGTAGCAGGTGAAAAAGTACTTGATTCTATAGCAAGACCTGCAATGGCAATTTTAGGTTTTTTTGAAGAGTTACATCCGAAATTTATACTTATCAATATAACCAACAATATATTTCTCATATATGTAATATTTAATTAAAAAACCCTGAAAAAATCAGGGTTTTGATACAAACAAAAGTTTTTCAATTTAGTTTTTCGAAGATTCTAAAAATTCATTTATCTGGACTTGCATTCCATTTACATCCATCCACTCGGAAAAAGTAGCAATTTTATTATCTTCATTAAAATTAATTACTGCGTACCACTTGTTATATACTTTTGCGCCAGTTTCACTATGAATACCTGACCAAGTTCCATAGGCTCTCATGACGTTAGGCTCAGCGTTAGTCTCTCCCTCAGAGTAAAGAGAGCCTGACCAGTAGGCGTAATCTGATCCAATTAAGCCTTCTCCTGGATTAAAAGTGATTTCATCAAAACTTTCAAAGTAGTAATTCGCCGATTTTTTGAAATCATCATATCCAAGTAATTTACCTTCATTGTATTGCGGAGGATTCCATTGAACTGAATCTGCAAAAACACTCATTAAAACATCAATGTTTTCACTGTTAAATCCATTTGTAAAAGATTTAAAAGCCTCAATTTGTTGTTCAAACTTAACTTTATATTCTTCGGTAACTCCGTTGTTATTTACAGAGTTGTTGCAAGAAATAATCAAAAATAAGGTTAGTATTAAAATAATTTTTTTCATTTTGTAAAATTTATATTACCACAATTTAAACATAAAATAAAAAACAAAAGGTTTTTGAAAATATAATTTTAGATAAAATCCGTAATTTTTAATTTTAATAATCAATAATTTGAAATTTAATTTTTTTACCAGCATGTTTTTGAGAAAGTCTATTTATACTTTCTTCACTAAGCTGTAAAATTCTAGGATATCCTCCACAGGTTTGATTATCTCTCATGAGTATGATTAATTTTCCAGAGGGTGTAAGTTGAACTGTTCCTGACAATACAAGAGAGCTAATTATAGGGTCAATATCATTTTGAAATAACTCATTTAATTGGTATGCCATTCTGTTATTATTATTTGAAATAGTAAATTCAGATGATGTTAAATTAACAATCTGTTTTTTATTTAATTTATTAAATTCAGGCCCGGGATAGACATAAATTATTTTTTTTTTAAAATGTTCATCGTAATCGAATACGTATTTGTTTGAATGATTATCATAGGTTTTCACCTTTTTTGTAAATAAGACTTCTCCATTTTTCAGCTTTTGTTTTTCTGTGATTGGGTAATACATAGATCTACTACCCATAATTTTATCTGTTATAAACCCTCCTTTTACAGCAAGGTATGTCCGGTAACCATAATTTAATTTTCCAAAGTTTAAAACGTCTTCCTCATGAATATTATGGACCTTATTCATTTCGATAGATCCGTTATTAATTTTTGGACTTAAGTCTGCTCCGGTAATACAAATTTTAGTTCTATTTTTAAATAATAATTTTGGGCCAGTCATTGTAATCTCCATTACCGCATCACTATCTTTATTTTTGAGTAGATTATTACATAATATTGATGAGAATTTATCCATATTTCCGGAGTTAGGAACACCAAATTCTTCATAATTGAATCTCCCAAGATCTTGAATACTTGAATATAAGCCAGAACTTATTACCTCAATCATTTATTAACTTTTTAACTAATTTGTAATTATTTGATTCAACTTTAGATTTGATTTTTTTATGATCTTTTTTCGAAATAGTAAAAAAACGAACCTCATCCCCAGGTTTGATAAAACATGGAGGGTTAGCATTGGGATTAAATAGATTTACAGGGGAATTTCCAATTATATTCCATCCTCCGGGGCTATTGTGTGGATAAATACCTGTATGCGAACCTCCAATTCCAACTGAGCCTTTCTTAACGTCAAGTATCGGAGTTCTCTTTCTCGGAAAGTGAATTTTTTTATTTAAACCTCCAAGATACATGAATCCTGGAATGAACCCAATATTATATAATTTGTAATTGAAGGCAGTATGTATCTTAATTATTTTTTCCTGATCCAAATTATATTTTTTTTCGAGATCTTGTAAGTCAGATCCAAACTCATTTTCATAACAGACAGGAATATACCATCTATAAAATTTTAGTTTCTCACTGATCTTTTTTTTTGAATAAAGTGCTTTTAATTCATCAATTGTTTTTTGAAAATTATTGAGGCTATTAAATGAAACTAATAAAGAATTATAGGAGTTAATTATGGATTTATTTTTAATATTTTTTTCAATAAGTGATTTATATTCAATGATACTTTGTAGAATCATTTCATCGATAGTGTTAGGCCATTCAATTAAAATAGAATTTTTACCAAACCTTTTGTATGTTAACAAATAACTCATCAGTATTTTTTAATTGAAATTCCTTTTGATTTTAGATGTTGGTTTAGATTCAATAGCATTTCAATAGCTTTAGTATTGTCACCATGAATACAAAGTGTATCAAATTCAACATTTATATTGATGTTGTCTATTGCAACTATTTTATTGTTTAATATGTTGTCAAGATGTTCAATCATGTTTTTTGGATTTGTTATCACTGCGTCTTTATTTTGTCTGTTAACCAAAGAATAGTCACTATTGTAATTTCTATCTAAAAACAATTCAATTATCGTATCAATCCCTTTATCTCTTGCAAGCTTAGACATCAATGAATTGTATGGAGCATAAAGCTTGACATTAAATTTTTTGACTAAGTCGATGATAATAATTGCTGTTTCCATATCATTTGATGCAAAGTTATACAAAGCACCATGAGGTTTGATGTGGTTCAATTTCAGATTTTCTCTTTTAAGTATATCTCTTAAAGAGATAATCTGATTTTCAATTGATTCTTTTAGCTTTTTAATTGAAATTTTAATTTTTTTTCTACCAAAATTTTTTTTATCAGGGTAGGAGGGGTGAGCTCCAATATTTAAGTGGTGTTTTTTGGCCAATAAAACAACATCAATCATTGAATTTTCATCACCCGCGTGACCACCACATGCAATATTGCAAGATGAAATTAGCGGGAATAATTCACTTTCATTTTTCAATCCTTCTCCAACATCACAGTTGATGTCTAAAAAAAACTCATTAATCATAATAAATTAAGGTTAATTAAAACACTTCTAGATCCCAAAAAAATAGTTAATAATAAAATTACTATTCCAGAAATATTTTGAAAGGTATTATTGGTGTAGATTCCTAAAATTGTCTTTTTATTAGCTACCCAAATTAAAAATCCAGCTATTATTGGTAAAAGCATTCCATTTGAAATTTGAGCGAACTTTATTATTTCGATTGATTTAAAACCAGAACTGGATGATATGACTCCAAAAATCAATATACTAAACCATACTAATTTAAACTTTATGTTTCTTGCTCCCCCAGACCATCCAAGACAACCTGATGCCACATATGATGCAGCCAACGGAGCAGTAATTGCACTGGTTATTCCAGCCGAAAAAAGACCAATCCCAATTATATACTTAGAATTAATTCCATATAGTGGTTCGATTCCTTTGGCCAGATCATACACATTGTTTATTTCTTCAATGTTTAAAGAAGAGCTTGAAACAACAATACACATAGAAATTAACCCACCCAATATTATAGAAACTACTGTATCTCTCTTTGCATATTTTAAATCTGAATTTTTTTTCCACCTTTCTTTTGAAAGTGATGTGTGTAAAAACAAGTTATAGGGAACCACAGTTGTACCAATCAAGCCGATAATAATTAAAGTACTATTGTCAGGTATTTTTGGAATGAAAACGCCCTCTAGGAGTTCAGTTAAATTTGGTCCGGAAATAATAGCTGTTGTTAAAAATGAGACACTCATTATCATTACCAAAAAAATCAATGATTTTTCTAAAACTTTATAGTTTCCAGAAAATAAGATTCCAAATGCGATTAAACCCATAAATATGCTGTAAAAATTGATCTTAAGTCCAAGAAATGCATAGTTCATTTCTCCAAAAATAGATTCAAGACCCAAAACTCCTCCACTTATATTTCCAGCTTCATATGCAGCATTTCCTACTACAATGGCTGAGATAATTAAAAACATGATTAGTTTTTTTGAGGCAGGTTCTTTAATTTCTGTTCTAATTATTTCTGAAAGTCCTTTCTTTGAAACTATTCCGAGTCTTGCAGCCATTTCCTGTAAAACTATTGTCGAAAAAATGGATAAAACCAATGCCCAGAGCAATGTAAAACCAAATTCAAGCCCAGCAATACTACAAATTGTAACAGTTCCAGGCCCAATAAATGCAGCAGCTATTAATGGACCTGGTCCAATATTTTTTTTAAAAATCTTAAGAAAAGATTTTTTCACAATATTATGGTTTTAATAAAATAAAGTTGAGTAAGAATAAAAAAACTAGAGAATTAACCTGCTATTTTCTTTTCCAAACTTCACAGATTTCTCTACTAACTCCTTGATCATCAACATCAGTATGTTCAACAGTAAAATAGTTAAAATCTTTGGTGTAAGTCAGATTAAAAACTCTAAGGTTTTGAGAGTCAACACCAACTTTTACTTGATTATTTGTTCCGTTGTATGTCCAAATTCCTTTTTCATTTTCTGTTGTCATATCTGAACCATCAGTATAACATCTATATGTCGTAAAATCATACGTACCATAATCAGTTTTTCCACCATTAATTTTTAAGGCATCCATAGGGTAGTCCTCACATTTTTTTTCACCATCACTGTAGTAGGTTACATCATCGGTTTTATTTGTCCAACTTTCCAATTCCCAATCACCAATCAACGGACATTCTGGCCATGTACCC
>Ga0209036_1000258_pt1 | contig 22306 bp, 14 predicted proteins | sample MarorgKNORR_S2LV_3_FD_188222 | JGI IMG/M metagenome (GOLD analysis project Ga0209036, IMG submission 188222) | Marine microbial communities from the Southern Atlantic Ocean, analyzing organic carbon cycling - DCM_A/KNORR_S2/LV (SPAdes) (version 2) | ecosystem: Environmental > Aquatic > Marine >... | reverse complement strand
GCGGCCAAGCGCTTGGCCTCGGCGGCTGCCTCCGGGGAGCCCTTGGCCAAGCCGGGTGACTGCTCTGCGACCAGCTCGGTCGCCTTGGCCAAGCGCACATCCTCGAGCAGCGCCGGATGTGCCTGATAATAGGAAAACAAAATCGAGCCGATGAAGAAAAACATCAGAGCCACCGGCATGTAGAGCAGCGCGCCCATCCAGACCGAGCGGCCGGCGGCTTTTTCGGAGTCGGCCGCGTGGTAGCGCTGCACGAAATTCTGGTCGATGCCGAAGTTCGTCAGGTTGATGAAAATGCCGTACAGCAGCATCACCCAGACGGTGGAGCTGGCGAAGCTCAGGCCCATGTCGCCAAGGCTGAATTTTTCTGCCTCGTTCGCGAGCGTGAGTGCCTGCCCTGCTCCCTCCGGCATGCCGGTGAGGATCAGCACTACCACGAAAATCGCCCCCAGCGTGAGGATGATGCTCTGGATGGCATCGGTCCAGATGACCGCCTCGATGCCGCCGAGCAGGGTGTAAAGCGTCACCGCTATGCCAGAAACGATGATGATCGTTTCCAGCTCCCAGCCGGTCAACGCGCTCAGGCCCACGGCCACGCCGAACATGATCGTGCCGACGCGAGAGATTTGCGTGAGCAGATAGCAGGCGACTGCGTACATGCGCGCCCATGGGCCAAACCGTTTTTCGAGATGCTCGTAGGCGGAAAGGCCGGCATTCTTCCGGTAAAACGGCACAAACCATTTGACCGCGATGTAAGCTGAGATCGGCAGCGAGAGGCTGAATACGAAGCCGTTCCAGTTTTCGCCGTACGCTTTGCCCGGAACGCCGATGAAGGTGTTGCTGCTGAGGTACGTACCGAAGATGGAGAGGCCGCAGACCCAGCCGGGCAGCGAGCGGTTGGCCACCGTGAATCCCTCCACCGAGGCGCTGCGTTTGCGAAAGTAAAACCCCGCGCCAACCAGCAACACGAAATAGATGACCAGAACAGCGAGGTCGGGAGTTCGCAATTCAGCCAGCATCGTCGTCTAGTTGCGGCCCTGTTCGGCCAGGTACCGGATCAGGTCGGCGAGCTGTTGCCGACTGAGGTTGGCGGTCAACCCGGCCGGCATGGCGGAGCCCAGCTCAGTTTGCTCGCGAATCTCCCCGTGCGGGATGGTGATGGTCGTGGCCTGTGTCAACGGCCGGAGGATGACGTCCTTCGCGCGAGAGCGTTGCTCGTAGCCCTGATGCACGTTGCCGTTTTTGGTAGTCACCTGCAGCAGGCTGAAGCCCTCCTTCACATGGCGGCCCGGCCAGAGTGTTTCCTCGATGATCCGCTCCGTGCTGAGGGTGTTGCCGATTGTCTCCAGTTCCGGCCCGATGAACGGGATACCGGCATTGTTGGCAGCGCCGACCCTGTGACAGGCAATGCAGCCCGCGGCTGTAAACATCAACTTGCCGTTCGCAGCATCCGCCCCGGCTGCCGCCTTGGCCAAGCTGGAGACGTACCCCGCGGAATAGGTCGGCACGCTGTTTTTCACGCCGGCCAACTTGCCGAGATACTCCATCAGCTTGGCCTCACTGCTGCCGATCGATTGAAGCCTTGCCAGTGCTGTCGCAGCGGGCGCCTTGCCGATCCGCGCCTTGGCCAAGGCCGTGGTCAGGGCGTCGCCACCTGCTTCGCGATTGAGGAATGTCTGCAACACTTCATCGACCGTCTGACCTCCGGCAATCATGCCGGCGCCAAGCGCGGCGGCTTCAGGCAGGTCCAAGCGGGCGAGACTTTCCAGCCCGGCGATCCGCAGCCCGGCCGCGGCATCGCTGCCGATCAGCTTGGCCAAGCGCTTGGTTTCGTCCGCGCCCAATGCGCCCAAGGTGCGCACGGCAGCCAGACGCGTGGCTTGTGCTGTGCCATCCGTGAACGCGAGTTTTGCCGTGGCGTCCTGCAACTCGGCGACCCTCCAGCGCGAGATCAGGCCAAGCGCTTGCACCCGCAGCCGTTCGTTTGTGCCCTTGAGCGCGGCGTTCAAAATGACCTGCAGGTCGCCCTCCGGTTTTTCGTCGCGGCTGGACGCAGCGAGTGCCTCCCACGCCGCCGCCTGACTGGCCGTCGAAAGATGGAAGCCCGGTTCAAAAATCTGCCGCAACTCTGCCGGGCCACCAAGCGAGGCGATGCCCCTGTAAATCCCGGGCAACCCGTTGGCGCTGATTTCCTCCGACTTGGCCAGGTTCATCAGGCGGGAGAGCATCTGCTGGGAGCCACCTTTCTCGAGCACGGCTAGCATCGAGCCGGTGTCTTCGGCGAAGTCGAGCGTGCCTTCAGTCAGACCAGCCATCCAGCGGCGCTCCTGATGCCGCACCGCCTGCGTGAAGGCGTAGTCGATCCACTTGTCGCGCGAATGCCGCGAGACCGCTTGCCCGGCAAGCTTGATTACCCCAGCCTGTGGTACCTGACCGCAGGAGAGAATTGCCTCGAGACGCACCTGCGGGTGGGCATCGTTTGCGGCTAACTCGAGCAACTCGTGCGTGTTCGCCAGTCGATCTTGCCAGCGACTGGCAAGTCGTGCTGCGAAGGCGCGGAGGCGATGATCGTCGGAGGCTAATGCGCGCTCGAGCAGTTGCGGGCTGACCGCCTCGGCGGTTGCGCACAGTGCAAGTGCCTCGAGCAGATTGCGGCTGTAATTCGGCTCGTCGGCATCCATACGGCGAATCCAACGGTCGGCCATGTCGCGCACGAGTGAGCCGTGGCGTTTACTGAGTTCAAACTTAGCCTGCTGCCGGGTCCAGCGCTCGGGCGCCTTGAGTTTGTCAAGCAACTGGCCGGTGGAGTCCTTGGCGAATGTCGGCTTGGGCGCGAGCGGGTTTTTCTTGTAGGTCACCCGCCAGATTCGGCCGTGGTGCAAATCTCGCGTCGGATCGCGGAAGTAGTCGTCCTGATGGCAGATGACGTTGTTGTAAAAATCGGCGACATAGATCGCGCCATCCGGCCCCATGCGAATGTCGACCGGGCGAAATTTGCGGTGGCTGGACTTGAGCACCGGATCCCGCCAGTCGAGCTTGAAGCCGGATCCCTCCGGCCGCAGCGAAAAGCGCTTCACGGTGTTGGACTTGAAATCGTTGATCACGAACTGGCCGCGCATCGACTCCGGCATGTTGCGGCCGTTGATCATTTCGACGCCGCAGTAGCCGCCCGGGTTGCCGATGCGGCCGAGTCGCAGCCGGTGCTTGGCTGGGATGGAGGCCGGGGTCAGGTAGGTCACCCCGCCGGCTCCGTCGACCACGAGCGACTGGCCCCAGTCATCGAAAACCACGCCCCACGGATTGCCCGGCCCCATAAAATCGTCCAGCAATCCGTGCAGCTCCAGCCGGCCCGGGCGCAGGCGGTACACGCCGGCCTGATACAGCGACGACACGCCCCAAGGCGTCTCCACGCGCGACTCGATGCCATCGCCCTGACAGAAAAATAGCTCGCCGTCCGGACTCCATGTGAACGAGTTCATAGCCTGATGCGTGTCGCCGGTGCCGAAACCGCTGAGCACCAGCTTGCGCTCGTCCGCCATGCCGTCCCCGTCCGTGTCACGCAGGAAAAGCAGGTCGGTCGATTGCCCGACGTACACCCCGCCGTTGGCTGTCTCGAGCCCGGTCGGGATGTTTAGTCCATCGGCAAAAACGGTCGAGCGATCCGCCTGGCCGTCGCCATCAGTGTCGGTGAGCAGGATGATTTTGTCGTTGGGAATCTCGCCCGGTTTCAGGTGCGGATACGTCCATGTGCAGGCCACGTACATTCGTCCCTCGGCATCCCAGCGCATGGTCAACGGATTTTCCACGCCGAGTTTTTCCGAGGCGAACAGGTTCACCTCAAAGCCGTCAGCCGGCTGAAACTTCTTCAACTCCTCTGCCGGTGAGACGGCTGGGGTGGGGGGCGGCAACGGAATCTGAGTGGCAATTCTCGGCTTGGCCAAGCCCTTGGCCACGGCGGCCACGTTTTGTTCCGCGGCATCGATCAGCGCCGGGATTTTGTCCCGCTCATCGCGGATGCTGGGCACGTTCTTTTGGTTGCCGATGCTGAATACGCGCCGGTTGTCGTCGCCAAACAGGCACTTCCAGTTGGCCGGCCGCCAGTAGTCGAACCATAGCCGATGTTTCTCGCGCACCGAGGTTCGCAGGTCGTCCAGTCCCTCGAACCCGTTGGCACGCTCGATCCCAAGCGCGGCTCCGATGTGCAGGGCAAATGCCGCTTGATTTTTCGGCGCCACGTGCAGGCCATTTTTGGTGAAAGTCTTCCTAGCATCGGTGAACAGGTCCACGAATATTGCCTCATGTTTTTTTGCCGCGACACGTAGAGCTTTTACATAGCGCCGAAGATCATCATTGCGATTACGCAGGTCGGGGTAGAGTGGGTCGTCGGCTTCTTCAAACGGCGACGGCGAGAGGACGATCAATTGTCGATCCTCTCCGCGCAGCCTGCCGAACAATTTGTCGCTTCCCTTGGTGAATGCCTCGACTCCCTCGTCACCGGCGAACGCCTCGTTTTTGCCAAGCTGAACGATCACCACCGTGGCCTTGACGGTGGCCAACTGTGTCTCGAGGTTGCCCAGCCCCTTGATGCCGCGAAAACCGCCGCTGCGCCAACGGTCGATCTCGGTGCCCAGCGCGAACACCGTGTCGCCCTCCCATGACATGTCGCGAAATTTTGGGAGGTCGTTTTTGAAATTCGCCGTGAGCAGCGTCTCGAGATGGCCGCTGCGCTGCGCGCGCACCATGTCCGTGCCGCCGAGGAACACCACGACATCGTCCTTTGTCAGTTTCAACGAGGACTCCGCAGCGAACGCCACGGCCCCGGTCAACCATATCGAAAAAATGGATAGTAATCTCACGCTCAGGAACAGTGTCTGCGCGAATTGAGCCACAGTTGGCCGGTCGAAACGAGTCTGTTTTGCGCTTGGCCTAGCGTGGTCAGCGACGGCTTGGCTTGGGCGGAGCGGAGCGGTGCTGTAGCCAGAGGATATCGGCGTTTTTGGGCGACGACACGAAGATCGGGATACTGACGCCCTTGCGGATTGGCACTGAGGTTCGCGGATCGACCCACTTTTTGATCACCGCATGGCCGTCCGCCAGCGTCACCCCGCCGGCGTTGTTGTGGTAATGAGCCGGGTAATCCACCCAGCGCGTGGCGTTCGGGTTACGAGGATTGTAGCCGTTCATGTCCACGGCGAAGAACCCGTTGTTGATCCGGTCCTCGCGCTGGTCGAGCACGACGTAAATTTCACTCATCGGTTTGCCGGCGGCGTCCGAGAGTTTGCGCATCGGCCGATAGCCTGCCTGCCACTGCTGCAGGCTGGGCGGATTTAGGAAACCATTCATCGCGATGCTGCGGACACGCGGCAACTCACGCCTGCCGTGGCGCGAAGTGCTTTTGTCTGCCGGGCATTTCCAGATTCCGAGACTCTTGTGGTACGGCCAAAGATGGCTTTGCATCAGGTAGACCGTGTTGGTGTTATCCGGAACGGACTGCGAGTAGTTCAGCCAACCCTGCACCCAGGAATTTCGCCGGTTGGCGTAGATTGCATTGGGTACCAGTTTGTCGTCGTTATCATCAGTGTACATTGTCCACGAGAAACTCATCTGCCGGAGATTGTTCATGCAGCTGATCCCGGTTGCTTTACCTTTAGCTCTGGCCAGTGCAGGGAGCAACAACCCTGCAAGGATTGCGATGATGGCTATCACGACTAGCAACTCGATCAGAGTAAAGGCGCGATGATTGCGCTTCGCAAAGTGTATGTTTGTCATCTTTTCGGTTGCTGATTAGGCATGAGCGTTAACAGAGCAGGACTAGAGGGCAATCCAAAATCCCGTTCAGTAAAGCTTTTTTGCCTAGGCGGGAAGAAGGCCCTGCATGGTCCCGGTGCTGGTGGCAAATTTGTCTACCGGCAGGTTCATACTCTGCATAATGCTGACGAAGAGGTTGGGCAGGGGATAGTTGTTGGTTCGGTCGAAGGCCAAGTGCTGGCCGTGCTTTAACCGCCCGCCCGCGACGAGCACCGGCATGTTGGTCGTGGTGTGCTTGTTGGCATCGCCGAAGTTGCTGCCGTACATCACAACGGTGTTTTTCAGCAGGTTGCCTTCGGCCTCCTCAACGCTTTTCAGGTCACGGATCAATTCACCGAGAAGTTTCATCTGCTCACGGTCGATGGCGTCGAGCTGCGTGAGCTTATCCTTGTTCATGCCGTGGTGCGACAGGTTGTGGTAGCCGTCGGTGATCTTCGTGCCGGCGACCTTGATCGCGGGCGAATTGTTGCCATCCATCAACAGGGTGACGCAACGGGTGGAGTCGGTCTGGAACGCCAGCCGCGCCATCTGGTACATCAGCCGGGTCATCTGCATGAAGGCGTTGCGGTTGGACGGGTCGAACGGCATGCCCACCGGTGCGGCCGGTTTGGGCTTGCGTTCCCAAGCGCGGGCCATGACGAGGCGTCGCTCGGCCTCCCGGACGGCCGTCGTGTACTGATCGAGCCGGTCGCGGTCGGCGGCGCTGAGCCGGCGCGTCAACGCCTTCGACTCCTGCTCGAGGGTGTCCATGATGCTTTCGCCGAGTTGAAGTTTGCGCACCTGCCGCTCGATCTCCTCCTCGGAACCCTGCAGGAACAGTCTGCGGTAAACCGATGAGGCGCGGTTTTCGCATGGGATCAGCACGCCGGCATCGGTCCACGATAGGCTGCGCCGGCCAACGCTCGCGTTAACGCCAAGCGTCAGCGACTGAAACCGGGTGAGATGACCGATTTTCGCGGCGATAAATTGATCGACGGAAATGGAGTTGCGAAAGCCACCACCACCGGGGTGTGGGGCACAAGTGAGGAACGACACGTCCGATGAGTGTGACCCGTCCACGCCGGGATGCGAGACACCGCTGAGCACGGTGAAGTCATCCCGGTACGACTTCAACTCGTTGAGGTACGGCGACAGCTCGTAGTCGCGCCCGCTGTTTTTCGGGAAAAACCGATCCGGCAAAAGGCCAAGGTTGTTGCAAATGGCGAGCATCCGCCGAGGTGTCCCGGGTTGTTTGGCGCGTGCGAACACCGGTGTCATCGACTCAAGCAACGGCAGCGCCATGGCCACGCCTGCTCCGCGCAGAAAAGTGCGGCGGCTCAGCGTGCGGCGGTCGGCGATGTGCGGTCCCATCATGGTTCGGCGAAGAGTACCGGCCTGCGCTGCGGATGCAATGCCGGTTCCGATGTCATTTGTGGAGGAAAAGTTCACTTTGAACGAGGGCATGAATGAGTGAGCGCACGCCGTAGTCCTTGTCCGCGCATTGGTCGAGAATCGCCTCGACGGTTTTGCGGTCACCAAACGACACCGGCGCTCCAGTCGCGTAGACGATGAATTGATGCAACAAGTTGCGAGCGATCGCCCGCTCGTCTTTCAGCAGCAGTTGTTTTAGCTGGTTGATGTCCTCGAATGCACGTTCGTCCTCCAGTTCCCCGGCGCAGTCGATCGGCTTGGCCAGCCGGAACTTGAAGGCGTGTCCGTTTTTTCCGAACCCCTTCACACGATCGCCCTCCTCACCCAGCGAGCGGTAGCGTTCGCGCCAACCGCCGGACACGTCGAAACTTTCCAGCGCAAAACCGACCGGGTCGAACTTGCTATGGCAGCCGGCGCACGACTCGACCTCGCGATGTTTGTCGAGCTGCTCGCGGATGGTCGTCGCGCCGCGGGTGTCCGGCGTGATCGCCTCGACGCCGGACGGCGGCGGCGGGATGTGCAGGCCCATGATGCGCTCCATCACCCAGGCGCCACGCACGACCGGCGAGGTCGTGGTGCCGTTGGCCGTCACGCGCAGCACACTGGCCTGTGTCATTAGGCCGCCCCGTGGCGAGTCCTTTGGCAGTGCGACTTTCCGCAGCTTGATGCCCTCGAACGGCTCTAGCCCATAGAGCTTGGCCAGGCGCTCGTTGGCGAAAATGAAGTCGGAGTCGACCACGTTCCGCGCAGGCAGATCCTTCGCAATCAGCTCAGTGAAAAATGCGCGCGTTTCAAAAACGGACGCCTCGGTCAGCTCGTCGTCGAGGTAATAGTCCGGGTAAAGGATTGCGTCCGGTGCGTTGGCGAGGATGTCGCGGAGGTCGAGCCAGTAGTCGAGGAACGAGTCCACAAACCGCGCCGCCCGGGGATCGTCGAGCATGCGGTCGACCTGCCGCCGCAGTCGCTTCGGCTTGGCCAAGCGCTTGGTCTGCGCGACCGCCTCGTCGGGCGGGCTGTTCCACAAAAAAAACGAAAGCCGCGAGGCGAGCTGCCGTTGGCCAAGCGGGCCCGGCTCGGCGTCGAGATACAGAAAATCGGACGAACAAAGAATCGTTGCACAGGCGGCGATGATCGAGTCGGTGAAATCCCGGCCAAGCGCCTGGCTGCGCTCGAAAATCGCGAGGTATGCCTCCGCCTCCGCGTCGTCGACCGGGCGGCGGTACATGCGCTTCATGAAGTCGAGAAGCAGCTTGCGGGCGTCGAGTGCGGCATCCTCCGGCACCAGCTTGACGCCGCCCTCCAGCTTGTACGGCATGTCCCCGGCCACGGCGGTGAAGCTCGCCGGCGGCCATTCGTCCTGCAGCGGTCCCTCCAGTTCGAGCCAGTTCAGCGCAAACCCGGGCACACCTTCGCGGGTGGCGTTGGCGTTGCCACTCCAGCCCGGGCGGGTGCGGATCAGCCGCGTGGCGTCCGGCCGAATGATCTCGTTTTTCTTCAGGATGACCTCGCACTCGGAGACGCTCGGTTCCGGGTACGAGTCATAAACCGCGAGCCAGCGGCTGTCGCCGTTTCGTGACACGGAGTAAAGCGTGATCGGTTCGCTGCGCGTGCCGGGGAAGGCCACCGTGCGGCTTGGCCGCCACCACGCTTTGTGGCCGCCGGTCAGGCCGTGATCGTTCCCCCCACTCGCGCCGTTCGGCCCTGCGAGAAACGTGTAGGTCTTCATGCGAATCTTGTACCGCCCATCGATCGGCACGCGCACCCGCGTGAAGTCGTACTTCGTCGTCGCCGTGTATGTGCCGGACACGAAGCCCACCGCCTCCTGCTCGCGTACCTCGGGGTTCGACGGCCCGACGGTCATCGGCTGGTTGCCGCGAATGATCTCCGGCTGGGGCGTGGTGCCGAGCAACGGGATCGACGCGCGCGTGGCGGCGGTCTGAATGTTCGGCTTCCAGCGCAACGCACTTTTCATGTGACCCTCCTCGCGGGCATAAAACTTCTGCGTGTTCGACTTGTGCGCGACCGTGTTCAGTGCAGCTCGCAGCGCGTACTCGGCAACCTCGTAAAATTTCGTGATCTGCACGTGCGACACATCCAGCCGTTCGCCGACCTTGTTGAACAGGTGCGCCGTGCCGTCCTCCGGCAGCATGTCGGCCACAAGCAGCCACGGGGCGTGAAGTCGTTCGCGCAGGGAATTCTCAAACTCAAACCGGTTCAGCCGCCGAACCGAGGCGCGCCCGGCCCTGGCCACGCGATCGCGGTCCGCTTGGCCAAGCGCTGCCGCGAGGGGATCGAGAAACGCAGCCACTTCATCTGACTTCGGGAGCCGCTTTTTCTTTGGAGGCATCTCGCCGGCTTCCACTTTATCGTGAGCCAGCAACCACTTTTCGAACGATTCCGCTTGGCCAAGCTCGAAGCCAAGCGACTCCAGATTCAGATCTCCCTTTTGCGTATCGTCGTCGTGGCAGTCAAGACAGTGATTTTCCAAAAAAGACTGTACCGCCCTCGGCTTGGCCCAAAGGCTCGCACCCGCGAACAACGCAAAAACAAAAAATGCAGTCCTGAAAAACACGATCACTCCTTGCCGGAATTGTGGCAAGAATACAGCCACAGGCAACCCTTTCCACCCCAGCCACCCCGCTAGGCCAAGTTTGTTTAAGGTGAACTCACCAACTAAACTTCCATTTGGACTCTCTCGTTTTGTTCGCTTATCTTCTGGTGCATGAGCGAGGAGTCTCGGTTGGTGTCTGTTAGGGAGCTGTTGGCGCAGGATGGCGTTGCGGTGGGGGATCGTGTGCGGCTGCAGGGCTGGGTGCGCACGCGGCGTGACTCGAAGGCGGGGCTGTCATTTGTGCAGTTGCACGATGGCTCGTGTTTTGAGCCGGCGCAGGTGGTGGCCCCGGGTGAGTTGGATAATTACGCCAGCGAAGTGCAGCATCTCACCACCGGTTGCTCGATGATTGCCGAGGGCGAGGTGGTGGCGTCCGAGGGCAAGGGGCAGAGTGTTGAACTGCTGGCCAAGCGCATCGAACCCGTGGGGATGGTGGATGATCCGGAGACCTACCCCATGCCGGCCAAGCGGCACACGTTCGAGTACCTCCGCGAGCAGGCGCACCTGCGCGTGCGCACCAATGCCTTCTCGGCGATGGCGCGCGTGCGGCATTGCGTGGCCAACGCCGTTCACCGCTACTTTCACGAGAACGGGTTTTACTGGGTGCACACGCCGATCGTGACCGGCAGCGATTGCGAGGGGGCGGGCGAGATGTTTCGCGTGAGTACTCTGGATTTGGAAAACCTCCCGCGCACGGAGGCGGGCGCGATTGATTTTGCGCACGATTTTTTTGGAAAGGAAACCAACCTCACCGTCTCCGGCCAGTTGAACGTGGAGAGCTACTGTTTGGCCTTGAGCAAGGTGTACACCTTTGGGCCGACCTTTCGCGCGGAAAACTCCAACACCTCGCGGCATCTCGCGGAGTTTTGGATGATCGAGCCGGAGATCGCGTTCGCTGATTTGTCCGATGACGCCGACTTGGCGGAGGATTTTTTGAAGAGTATCTTCCGCACGCTGCTCGATGAGCGCGGCGATGACATGGCGTTTTTCCAGCAACGCGTCGACAAGGGCTGTATCGAGCGGCTGGAGAAATTCGTTGAGGCCAGCTTCGAGCGGATGGATTACACCGACGCCATCGCGCACCTTGATAAGGCGGTGGCCGACGGGCATAATTTTGAGTTCCCCGTGAAGTGGGGCATGGATCTGCAGAGCGAACACGAACGCTGGCTCACGGAGGAACACATCGGTCGGCCGGTGGTGGTGATGAATTACCCGAAAGACATCAAGGCCTTCTACATGCGCATGAACGACGACGGCAAAACCGTCGCGGCGATGGACGTGCTGGCGCCCGGCATCGGCGAGATCATCGGCGGCTCACAACGCGAGGAGCGCCTCGACGTCCTCGACGCCCGCTTGGATGAGATGAGCTTGGACAAGGCTGACTACTGGTGGTACCGCGACCTACGAAAATACGGCACCGTCCCCCATGCCGGCTTCGGCCTCGGCTTCGAGCGCACCCTCATCTACGCCACCGGCATGGCCAACGTGCGCGACGTGATTCCGTTTCCCCGCACGCCGAAAAACGCGGCGTTTTAGTTCTCACGCAGAGACGCGGAGGCGCGGAGAATGGGATCGGATAATCTCTGCGCCTCCGCGTCTCTGCGTGAGAATTTATACCGTGAGATCGCAGCTTACAGTTAGTGTCTCCCCCGGTTTCACGGTGGTGTTTCCGGGGAGATGAATCGTGAGGGTTAGGTTTTCCGTTTGCAGTAGCACTTCCTGATGCGCGCCCCGGTTTGTTGTCGACACCACTTTTCCGGTGAAGGCAGTTGAACCGTCGTTGGAGTTCTCGACGAGTTGCCATTGGTGGGGTCGGACTGGGACGACTTGGCCATCGCCAGTCTCGTCGGCGAATGAGTGGGGCGCATCCGGCAGCAGGCCAAGCGGGATGAAGTTTGTTTTGCCGAACAGTCGGGCGACGTGCGGGTTGGCCGGGCGATCGTAAATCTCAAGCTGCGTGCCGACCTGTTCTGCTGTGCCCTTCCGCAACACGACCATCCGGTCGGCCATCACCATGGCGTCCTCGATGTCGTGCGAGACAAATAGCGCCGTGGTGTCGGTTTCGCGGAACAGCTTGAGCAATTCCGTGCGCACAGAATCCCTCAACTCCGGGTCGAGATGACTAAGCGGCTCATCAAGCAGCAGGAGTGACGGCCGGGTGGCGAGCGCGCGGACGAGGGCGACCCGCTGTTGTTGGCCACCGGAAATCTCGTGCGGATATCGCTGTTCCAGCCCGGAGATGTCGGCCATCTCCATCAATTCACCGATCCGGGCGGGATCATCTGTTGACCCTTTGCCGAAGGAGATATTTTGCGAGACGGTCTTGTTGGGGAACAGGGCGTAGTCCTGAAAAACCAGACCGCAATCCCGCTTCTCCGGCGGGACAAACCGGGTTGGCGAATTCAGCGTGGTGCCGTTGAGCACGACCTCGCCGGTGTCCGGGATCTCCAGCCCGGCGATGACGCGGAGCAGCGTTGTCTTGCCGCTGCCGCTGCCGCCGATGAGTGCGACGATCTCCCCCTGAGCGCATTCAAAACTGACCCCGTCGACCGCGGGCGGGTCGGTCGCGGTGTAGCGTTTGGTCACGGATCGCAGGGTCAGGAGATTCATTGTTCGGGGGCGCGCATCTGTCGGTTCAGCCAGATCACCGGCAGCAGGCTGACGAGGATAATGCAAAGTGCCGGCACGGATGACTCGGGTATCTGCGACTGAAAAACAAGGTCATACGTCTTGGTCGAGAGCGTTTCAAATTCGGCCGGCCGGAGGATCAGCGTCAGCGGCAGCTCTTTCATCGTGTCCACAAAAACGAACAGGCCGCCGGCGACGAGAGCGTTGCGCAGCAGCGGCACGTTGACATGAAACAGCGATCGCGCCGGGGTGGCTCCCAGCGTTTTTGATGCCTGATTGAGCTGCGCGCAGTTCCGCTCCATTCCGGCGTCGATCGGCTGCCAGGCGACGGCGAGAAAGCGGATGACATAACACAGCACCAGCACCGCGAGTGAGCCGGTGAGAATCCAGCCGGTGGCTTGTGTCACCTGCCCGGCGACGAGCAGGACGCCCATCGCGATCACAGCGCCCGGAACGGCGTAGCCGAGGATGGCCAGTCGGTTGGTTGCCCCGGCCGCCTGACTGCCAAAGTATCGTGCGGTGAAGGCGAGGAACAGCGCGATCATCACCGTGGCCAAGCCGGTCGCCGTCGCGACCCCGATGCTGTTGAGCGTGAGCTTCAGGAAGGTCGCATCGAGCACCTTGCCCGCAGTCAGGCTGGCCCAGTAGGCCAAGCGCGAGAGCGGCAGTGCGAACCCGATCACCAGCGGTACGAGGCAACACAGTAAGGCCAGGCCGGCCTTCGCTTGGCCAAGCGGATACCGCTGGAACGGCCGATCCGACGGGCTGGTTTTGTGAAACTTGGCCCCAAAGCGAAGCCACTTTTCCAGCAGCAACAAAAACAGGATCAACACCATTAGGCAGGCGGCCAGGCGCAGTGCGCCCGGCAGGTCACCCATCGAGACCCAGGTGCGAAAAATGCCGGTCGTGAAAGTCGGGACGCCGAAGTGTTTCACCGCGCCGTAGTCGTTGAGCGTCTCCATGATCACCAGCGCAAGACCGCTGATAATCGCCGGGCGCGCGAGGGGCAAGGCCACATACCAAAAGACAGACTGAGGTCCGTGGCCAAGCGTCTGCGCCGCTTCGGCGAACCGGCTGCCCTGCCGCGAAAACGCCGCCCGAGCGACGAGGTACACGTACGGGTAAAGCACCGCTGCGAGCACGACAGTCGTGACCGGGTACACCATCATGTCGCTGAGCCACGTCATCGCCTCCGGGCTGATGTTGGTGCGCACCCAGATGAGCAGCGGGGTCAGCCGGTCGAGCAGGTCGAAGTAGGCAAAGGCGGCGATGTAGGTCGGGATGGCCAGCGGCAGGATGAGTGCCCACTCAAAAAACCGGCGCCCGGGAAATTCACAACACGCGACCAGCCACGCGGTCGAGACGCCAAGCAGCAGTGACAGTCCCGCCGTGCCCACCACGAGGATGGCTGAGCCCTTGAGGTAACGGCCGAGAACCGTGTCGCGAAGATGCTCCCAGTTTTCCGCCGGGCTGGTGATGTGCCAAAGCACCTCGGCCATCGGCAGAAACAGGAACAGGCCCAGCAACACGGCGGCCACCGTCCAGCCGTTGAGCCTGAAACGGAACTCCCGAGCCAGCCGGCGCAGTCGATGCTGCGCGTTGTTGACGAGTGATGCAGCCAAGCCGGCGGGACGTTACTCCCAACCGGCGAGGTCGAACAGCTTTACGGCCTCGGCATTTTTCGCGCCGAGAACGGAGAGGTTCACGTCATCCGCTTTGAACGATCCCCAGCTCTTGAGCAGCTCGGACTTATTGTTCCCGATGATCACCGGGTACTCGTGGTTGACGTTTCCGAAAGTCTCCTGCGACTTGGCGCTGGTGAGGAACTCGAGAAAGCGAATCGCCTCCTTTTTATTTTTCGAGCCAACCGCCACGCCGCCGCCGCTGACGTTGATGTGCGCGCCACGCCCGTCCTGGTTTGGGAAAAACACCCCGACCTTGGCGGCCACCTCGCGGTCGGCCGCCACAGAGGAGTTCGCAAGGATGCCAAGGTAGTACGTGTTCATTATGGCGACATCGGCAAGGCCGGCCGCCACGGCGCGAGCCTGGTCACGGTCACTGCCGCGCGGGGAGCGGGCCATGTTTTTGCGAATCGCCTTGGCCCACGCGAGTGCCTTGTCGCTCCCGTTGGCGGCGATGATCGAGGCGAGCAGCGACTGGTTGTAAATGTTGCTGGACGAGCGCGCGACCACGCGGCCCTTCCACTCCGGCTTGGCCAAAGCCTCGTAGGTCGAGAGGGTGCCTGGCTTCACGCGATCCTTTGCATAGACGATCACCCGCGAGCGCACCGTCATGCCGTACCAGTGCCCCTCGGGGTCGCGCATCGAGGCAGGGACATTTTTTGCCAGCGCCTTGGACTTCACCGGCTGCAGCACGCCCGCGGCCTTGGCCCGGTGCAGGCGGCCGGCGTCGACCGTCAGCAGCACGTCGGCCGGCGAGTTTTTGCCTTCGCTGGCGAGGCGCTGGATCAACTGGTCGGCACTACCCTTGACCACGTTTACCTTAATGCCGGTTTCCTCGGTGAACTGCTTGAACAGCACCGCGTCGGAATCGTAATGGCGATGCGAGTAGACAGTCAGCTCGGCAGCAGAAGCGGTGGCCCCGGCCAACAGCCCGAGAGCGAGAAATGATTTAAGGAACTTTTTCATGACGAACCGCGTGAGCGGCCCTCTAGAATGAGACACAGTCTCAACTATGTCAAGCCCCCTTTTTGATACTTCCCCTTGCCTCCCAGCCGAGGGCAGGTACGCTTGGCCAAGAGATCTGATGATCTGATGAAACGTATATGGATAGCCTTGGCAGCGGTGGCCGTGATTGCGGTTGCGGCCTATGCCTTTACAGTCGGTGGGTCATCGGGTGATTCCGGCAGCGACCCGGTTGACATCCCCAACGACCGGGTTGGCAGCGGCATCCGATAGCCACTCAGCGCTGCGGATTTGAAACGTCGCGGCAGGCCTGGGCAACGATCTCGAGTTGCTCGAGAAATTTCTCCCGATCGCCCTCCGGCAACTGCTCCAGCACGTGGCCCTGCAACTCGATCGCCTCGTCCCGGATCGCCTCGTACTTCTCTCTGGCTACTGCCAGCAAGTCCACCCTGTTGGCACGCCGATCCTTCTCGTGCGGCCGACGTTGCACCAGACCGTTGGCCTCCATCCGCTCGAGTAGAGAGGCGATGGTGTTGGGGTCGCTGCTCATCGCATCGGCGAGCGCCTTTTGGGTGAGCCCATCCGGCTCAGCCTCAAGCAGCGTGCGGATAACGGTGAACTGGTCCGGCGTCAGCCCCATCCGCGCGATGCGCCGCCGGAACGCCTGGTTCAACCCGTACCACGCACGCCGCAGCAACACCGGCAGGCGCCGCCGTTCCGGGGCGTCGATCGGCATCTCCGTGTCGTTGGGTTCGTTGGGAAAGGCGTCCATCTGCGCACACGTTGCCACGCTTGGCCAAGCGGCACAAAATTATTTGGCGCGGCGCGGTCGATTGGCGAAGGCCAGCGCCCCAAGCACCACGGAGGCCCCGAGCAACTGCTGCCCGCCCATCGCTTGGCCAAGCAGCACCCACCCAAGCACAGCGGCAAACATCGGCTGCAACAACAGGTTGAGCGAAGTCAACGACGCCGGCAGGTGGCCAAAGGCATAGGCGATCAGTCCCTGTCCGGCAAAGTGACTGACCAACGCCAGGCCAAGCAACACCGCCCAGCCGTTGAGGTTGGATGAGAGCAGCGTCTCGCCACTGGCCAGCGCCGCAACGAACATCAGCGGAACAGCGAACAGACCGCTCCACGCCATGATCTCCTGTGGCGGGCAGGTTTCGCGCAGCTTCTTCACCGTCAACATGTATGAGCCGTACGAGATCGCCGTAAGCAGTGACAGCGCATCGCCAAACAGTTGATCCGGGCTGAGCTGAAAACTGGCATTCATCAGGATGAACGCCCCGGTGAATGCCAGGCCAAGTGCGATGAAAAAACGGGGCTGGATTTTTTCGCCGAACAACCGGCCCGCCCACAAAGTGACCCAGAGCGGCGCGAAGTTCGCGAGCAACGTGGCGTTGGCCACGGTGGTGAATTTGATCGACCAGTGCCACGACACCAGATCCACCGCGAAGAAAAAACCGGCCAGTGCCAAAAGGCCGGTCGGTCGTTTTTCCCGGCGGGGAGCGGGGTGCGCTTTTCCGGGTGCCGCCCACAGCACCAGCCACATTAGCGGCAGCGCAAAAAAAACACGGTAAAAGCCGATGGACGCCGGTCCGAACCCGCCATACTCCGGCTTCAGCGCGATCGCGGCAAACACCGGGGCGAAGCCAATGGCCAACGCCCCGAGAGCCAACGCCATCATGGGAGCCCGCCGAGAATCCAAGACCCGGCAGCGTATGTAAAACCACCACTCAGCGCGAGATTTGGCGACTCGCGATACCAGCGCATGCGGGGTAGATTTCGGCGACGAGATGGAATGGCGGTTGGGCATGGTGGCTTTGATGGTTGGCCTGTATGGGCTGGTGGCTGCGGGGTGCGCCCCGTCCGGGACGCCGTCGCCTACGGGCTTGGCTGCCCGCACTGTACCCACGGTGGACAAGGCCACGGTGGATGCCTGCATGGTCTGCCACAGCACAAGGGAAATGCAGCGCGGTCCGGTTCTCGACGGGTTGCCGGCCTGGTATCTCGAGGCGCAGTTGAAAAAATTTCAAACGGGGCAGCGCGGTAAAAATCCGAAAAACAAGGCGGGGCAATTGATGGGTGTGGCGATGACCAAAATAAAAACAGACGCCGAACTGACTGCCTTGGCTGTTCATTTTGGAAATCTGAAACCGAAGCCTTCGCTGCGGGTGATCCGGGGCGACATTGCCACGGGCCGAGCGCTGTACGCCACCCGCTGTGCGTCCTGTCACGGCGATAAGGGGAAGGGTAAACGCGAGTTGAATTCCCCGCCGGTCAATGTGCAGGAGGACTGGTTCTTGATGGATCAATTGCGGAAGTACGCGAGTGGCCAGCGCGGCGTGCATCCGGGCGATGTCGGCGGCGTGTTGATGAAGGCCGCCGCTGCCAACCTTTCGCCCACTGACCTGCGGAATGTGGTCGCGTACATCGCGAAGAACTTGACGGTGACGCCTCCGTTGCAAAAGGTCGGCCCGCCCAAGAAGTGACTCATGGCAAGTGTGCGACTCTACAACCTCGGCAAAGTCTTTGACGCCGGCCGCAATGGCAGGGTGACGGCGGTGGACGGTGTTGATCTTAAGATTCCGGACGGTGAATTAATGGTGTTGGTTGGCCCGTCCGGTTGCGGCAAGTCGACCCTGCTGCGATTGATCGCCGGACTGGAAAACCCAACGGCCGGCTCCATTTTTCTTGGTGACCGCGACGTAAGCCGGGTGAAGCCTCAGGATCGCGACGTGGCGATGGTATTTCAAAACTACGCCCTGTTCCCGCACTTGAACGTGGAGCAAAACATCGCGTTCAGCCTCAAGTTTCGGAAAATTCCCAAGCCGGAAATCCAGTCACGTGTCGCCGAGGCGGCGGAGGTACTGGGACTGACGGGGATGCTTCGGCGGCGTCCGTCCGAATTGTCCGGCGGGCAACGTCAGCGCGTGGCACTTGGCCGGGCGATGGTGTGTCAGCCCAAGGTCTTCCTGCTCGACGAACCGCTCTCAAATCTTGACGCGCGAATGCGCGCAGAGATGCGCGCAGAGATCGCGCAGCTCCATCGACGGCTGGGGACGACGATGATTTTCGTGACGCACGACCAGACGGAGGCGATGACGCTTGGCCAACGGCTTTGCGTGCTCGATCAGGGGCGGGTGATGCAGGTCGGGGCCCCGATGGATTTGTACCAGCGACCGACGCACCGTTTTGTCGGCGACTTCATCGGCACACCGGGGATGAATTTTGTCCTCGGAAAACTCGGTGGCGAAGGGGCGATGCAGTTCACGGAGCAGGCTGATGGCGGGGTGGCGCTTGGCCTGCCGGAGCGCTTGGCCAAGCGCTTGGCCAAGTTTGCCGGAGCGGAGGTCGTGCTGGGTATTCGGCCGGAGAATGTGCGCCTAGCCGAAAACGGTGCCGGCTTCCCGGTGACACTGGAAACGACCGAGACGCTGGGGCACGAGGCACTGTTGCACACACGCACGGCCGGGCATTCGCTTATTTTGCGCACGGCCGGGCTTGGCCAGGCGCCAAGCGATGGGATCAAACTTGAAATTGACTGGGACGCCGCCGCTTGGTTTGACGCGGGGACGGGCCAGGCGCTGGACTGATGGATACGCGGATTCGGCGACTGTTAATTTTGGCCGCGGTACTTTTCATCATCGCACTGCTTTTCCTCTGGGCCATCCATTGGATGGGCAGTGAGATCAAAAACAAGGAGACGTCATCGCGGCCAGAGCGGCATGTCCTCGCCGTTGATCTCGATCTCCACGTCCGGCCTGCGGTTGCGAATGAACTCCCGAACCGCTTCGAAGCGAATGCCGCGCCACTGGTAGTCGCTGATGTGCGGGGTCACCATAGCCTCGATCCGCTTGGTTTCAGCGAGTAATTTTTCCTCGTTCCAATGCTTGGCCATCAACGCCTTCATGGTGGCGGCGTATTTTTTCCGGACGGACGGAATCTGGTACAGTTTCCGCGCCACCATTCCGTGCAGGCGTACGGAGCGCGGCGAGCGGCGGTCGACGCGAAGCCGGCTGTATTTTTCAAACAGGCAGTCCGCTCCCCACGGCAGGAAGTGGAACTTCTCGGTCTCGGGGTTGAGGTAGATAAAGTAGTTGTTGCGGTTGCCTGAGTAGCCGTCCCAAAAACTGAGCAGCCCCTCGAGCGCCCAGAACTGGTAGAATGCCTCCTCGTCGATCAGATCCCAAATGGCCGCCTGATAATCGTGCTCGTTTGTTTGCAGCTCGGCGACCTGCAGGAAGTCGGTGCTGCCGGTGCTGACGTTCATGCCGTGGATGGCGAGTAGGTTTTTGCCGACACGAAACTTGTCGCGGTGGTTGTTGATGTTGAACGAGGCGAAGGTGGCATTGGAGCCGTCGTCGCTGCTGCCGGTGGCCGTGGAGTCCCACACCGCATTTTCCGGCGCATGGTAGCGAGCGACCTCGTGTCCATTGATGTAGGCGACGAAGCCGTCGTCGCACTTCATTCGCAACAGCAGATTCCGCGTGGCCTTGATGTGGTCGATGCTCTCCAGTTCAAACGGGAACCGGAGATAAAGCGAGGTGGCGCGGTTGTGCATCTGCTCGATGAAGTTAAACTTGGGCGTGATGAGTTGCTCGAAACCGGTCTGCGTCTCGTAGCCGGCACCGTTGGTCCCGGCGATCCACTCGGAGTCGTCGAATCCGGGCTTGAACCACTCGTCATCGTGCTCGCCGCTGGTGGGTACCCAGGCGCGTCCCGGGATGGGGCCACCGACGAAAGTCTTGCCGCCACTGCCCTGCAGTGCATTGATGACTTTCACAATGTGCTCGCGCCCTTTTTTGTTGTCGCCGGTCTTGCGCTCAAAACTACCTTCCCATTCCGGATAAAAATCGACCACCGTCCCCTCAAATAGCGTCCCTTTGTCGTTGCCAAACTCCCGCTGGAGCAGTGGCTCGCGGACGGTTTCCACGTGGCAATACACGCCGAGGTTGCGGCCGTTGACGGTGACCTTGGCGAAGGCGCAGCGCGAGCCGGGCGAGCCGGCCTCGTTCCAAATCTGGTACCCCATGAACTGGCTCATGAGGCTGCGATCCTGTCGGTTGTTGTTGAAAGTCAGGTTCCGCAGGCCGCCGATGTTTTGACCTTCCTTGTTGTAGTCGAGCTTCACCTTGAGCGATGGGCGGGTGGTGTCCTGCGAGCCGAGGAATCCTTTTTTGCGGATGCCCACATTCTTGTAGGTGACGCCCTCGATGCTGACGTCGGCCTCGACGTAGGAGTAGGGGGAGGGCGGCGGTTGGAATTTGCGGCTCGGTGGCAGGGCGTTTTCGCGGGTGCGCCGCTGGTAGCGCAGGGTGTCCCAGTTCTCCTCCGCGATGGTGACGTTGATCTCGAGTAAACGGTCCCGTGGGAACAGGTCGTCGAGTTTCAGCTCCTTGGCCAAGCTGGTTTGTGCGACCCCGGCCAGCGCCAGGCCAAGCGCTCCGGTTTTTAAAAACATATTCATTGGACAGCGTTTCATCTTGCCGACGCTCGCAAGGCGAAGCCTCGTTTGGTTGCCGGAGAGACGGTGATTCTTACTTTCTGGTTCATAGAAGCACAGCCAAAAATTACCATTCCGCTTGGCCAAGCACTTGGCCAAGCGTTGAATACCCTCGCCTGTAGGACGTCTATGGCATTGACTATGCCGGTACTTCGATGGATTTTTCCCGGCGCGATTTTTCTTATGAAACTAAAAAACGCAATTGCAGGATTGGTGGCCTTGGGGCTGGCGTATACTGGTTCAGTACAGGCCAAGCCAGTTGATATATGGATCAGTTCCTTTCAGGACCAGCTCTACTACGAGAACATGGTCAAGCTGTACAAGGAGAAGGTCGACAAAAATTTTGAAGCCAAGGTGCAGGCCTTTGGCTTCCGCGAGATGCCGGAGAAATTGGCCGTCTCGATCAAGACCGGCATCAACCCACCAGACGTGGTGCAGCTCGACGAGGTGCTCTTTGGGGCGTTCCTTGCGGGGGAGGTACCGTTCCTCGAGCTGGGTGATCGGATCAAAAAGGCCAAGCTCGACAAAAACATCGCCAAGAGCCGCCAGAGTCTGTTCGCCTATAAGGGCAAGACCTACGGCCTGCCGCAGTCGCTCAGCGCGATGGTGCTCTACTACCGCACCGACCTGTTCAAGGAGATGGACATCGACCCGGCCTCGCTGACGACTTGGGAAAAACTGGTCTCCACCGGCGAAAAGGTGGTGAAGGATCACGGCAAGGCGATGATCGCGCTCGACCCGACCTACTTTGGTATCCTATTGCGACAGCGCGGAAGTGATTTGTTTGGCAAGGACGGCTCGGTTTATCCCGACCGCGAGGCCGCGATCGAGGTGCTGGGCTGGATGCGCAAGCAGATGGAGTCCGGCGTCGGCATGGTGCCGGAGCGTGCCTCGATTTTTGACCCGCTCTTTTTCAACAGCGCAGTGCAGTTCGGTGAAGTGCTCACGGTGGTTGGTGCCGATTGGTACGGGCTCGACATGCTCCAGCAGTTCACTCCTGACCTGAAGGGCAAGTGGGGCGCCATGCCGTTGCCTGCGTGGAAGCTGCCGAACGGCAAGCTCAGCCGCCGCACCTCCACCTTCGCGGGGCAGGGGTTGATGATCAACAAGGGCAGCAAGCAGCCGGATGCGGCGTGGAAATTCATCGAGTTCGTCATCACCAACAAGGAATCCAACGCGCGTCGTTTTCTCGACGGGAACAGTTTCCCCGCCTACACGCCGGCGTGGAAGGATGAACGCCTGCTGCAGCCGAACGAGTTTTTCAGCAACCAAAAGTTTGGCGAACTGCTCGTTAAACTCTCGCCCGAGGTGCCGGAGGTGGTTGGCCACCCGAATCGTGCCAAGGCGATCTTCCTGTTTCAGGAGACGTTTTTTAACTCCCTCATTTACGGTGAGCTGAAGCCGGCCGAGGTGGTCGACAAGATGAAGACCATGCTCGAAGCAGCCGAGCCCGGATTCTGATTCGTAGTACGATGCAAGCGAGCGCCCAGCCTACACCCAGGGCCGACGCCGGTGTGGGTTGGACGCCGTTTTTATTTCTGCTCCCGTTTCTTCTTTTCCTGATCATCTTTTGGTTCGTGCCGCTAGCCGGCGGAGTAAAGTTGAGCCTTCAGGCCAATGGCTTTGGTGAAGCGGAGTACGTGGGTCTGAATCACTACTACTTACTGGCCAAGGACGAACGATTCTTCAAGGCCATCCGCA
>Ga0209036_1000257_pt1 | contig 22373 bp, 28 predicted proteins | sample MarorgKNORR_S2LV_3_FD_188222 | JGI IMG/M metagenome (GOLD analysis project Ga0209036, IMG submission 188222) | Marine microbial communities from the Southern Atlantic Ocean, analyzing organic carbon cycling - DCM_A/KNORR_S2/LV (SPAdes) (version 2) | ecosystem: Environmental > Aquatic > Marine >... | reverse complement strand
GACGACGAAGAATGATTTTATTATCAAAATTATGGCAACACGAAACATGGATAACAGCAACCCTAGGTTGCTGCTAAGTGAGATACTAAGAAAAGTATCTAACGCAAAAACAAAGAAGGAGAAGATTGCTCTCCTTCATAAACATAACTCTCAAGCATTACGTTCTATATTGATATGGAACTTTGATGAGAAAGTTCTTTCAGCAGTACCAGAGGGTGAAGTACCTTACACACCTAATGATGCACCTGTAGGAACAGATCACACTAGATTAGAACAGGAGTACAGAGGTCTCTATCGCTTTGTAAAAGGTGGTGCAGATAATCTTCCTAGTTTAAAGAGAGAATCAATGTTTGTTCAACTACTAGAGGGACTATCTGCTGAAGAAGCAGAACTTGTTTGTCTAGTAAAAGATAAGACTCTTTCTACAAAGTACAAGAGGATTACTAAAGCAGTTATCTCAGAAGCTTTCCCACAAATCAAATGGGGTATTAACAGAAGTAAATGAAAGTCATTAAAGAAAACTGTGATCCAAAAGATGCACAGGACAAGTCATTACCATACACTGCCTATCTCGTAGAGTATAAGGTAGATGGTAAAGAACGCTATGATATATCTCTTGCTTCAAAGTGTGTAGATCTTTTTGATTACTATTATGATCTATACAAAAAAGACTTCGTAAAGTTTACTCAGGCAGCAGGTAGAGTCGCACCAAACATGTGGCAAGACCCTTCCGAGAAACCTAAGAAACCTGCAAAACAAAAACCTAATCGTAGATGAGTGTAACCTTAGTATCCGTCACACCCGATGCTGAAAAGACCATCGGATATATTGCTCGTGTAAGTAATCCAAACAATCAAGATAATCCTAAAGTTGCAGGGTTACTCAAGTATTGTATCAAGCATCAACACTGGTCAATATTTGAGCAAGCAAGCATGACCTTGCAGATTGAAACTACTCGTGCAATCGCAGCTCAGATACTAAGACACAGAAGTTTTACTTTCCAAGAGTTTAGTCAAAGGTATGCAGATAGTAGTATGCTCGGTGAAGAGATACCTATGGTGGATCTGCGTAGACAAGACGATAAAAATAGGCAGAACAGTATAGATGATATCGATCCTTTCATCAAACAAGAACTGGAAGTTGATATCAAAAAGCATTTTGATGATGGAATGAAGTTATATAAAAAAATGTTGGGGTTGAATATTGCGAAAGAATGTGCTAGAATGGTTCTACCTTTAGCAACACCTACCAGAATCTATATGACTGGTTCATTAAGATCTTGGATGCATTACATCAATCTAAGATCAGCACACGGTACACAAAGGGAACACATGATGATTGCAAACGATTGTAGAGCAATCTTTATGGTACAGTTCCCTATTATCTCAGAAGCATTGGAGTGGACACATGCCTAGTTACCCAGTAAAAAATCTAAAGACAGGAGAGACAAAAGAACTCTCCATGTCAATGGCAAAGTATGATCAATGGCGAAAGGACAATCCAGATTGGGATAAAGACTGGATGGCAGGAACTGGAGGTGTTACCTATGGTACACCTAAGATGGAGGACGGATTTAAGGAAGTCATGTCTAAAGTTCAAGCAGCACATCCTAGAGCAAACTTGAGTCGATTTACATAATGGCAAGAGCACGCAAAAAGACAGGCACTCCCCAAACATATCCTAACGGTATGACTAAGAAGCAAATGAAACGTAAGAAACCTATTGATTCTTCGTACATGACAGAGGTAAAACCTCTTACGGATAATCAAACAACTGCTTTCGCTCAGTATGGCGAAGGTAAGAACTTATTGTTACATGGTGCAGCAGGTACAGGTAAGACTTTTATTACATTGTATCTTGCTTTGAAAGAAGTACTTGACGAGAATACACCTTATGATAAAATATACATTGTAAGGTCTCTAGTTCCTACTAGAGAGATTGGTTTCCTTCCTGGTGACCATGAAGATAAGTCTGCTCTATATCAGATACCATACAAAAATATGGTGAGATATATGTTCAGCATGCCAGATGATAACTCATTTGAAATGTTGTATGATAATCTCAGAGCTCAAGAAACTATTAGTTTCTGGTCTACAAGTTTTATTCGTGGTGTTACATTAGATAATGCTATCGTTCTTGTAGATGAGTTTTCTAACCTAAACTTTCATGAACTTGATTCAATGATTACAAGGGTAGGAGAAGATTCAAAGATCATGTTTTGTGGTGACATCACACAATCTGATCTAACAAGAGAGAATGATAAGTCTGGTATATCAGACTTCATCAGAATCTTAGAAGAGATGAAAGAGTTCTCATGTATCGAGTTTGATATCAATGATATCGTACGCTCTGGTCTTGTGAAATCTTATCTCATCAGTAAATACAACCTCGGTCTATAATGTTTGACTTTGTAAATGTAAAACTTGATACACCTGACGTAGAACCTGTCAATAAAAACGGAGTACGTTTTTATAAAGTACCTGATACAGATAAATACTTTCCAAGTGTTACCTCAATCACATCGTTTAAGAACGCACAGTTCTTCAAAGAATGGAGAACCAAAATTGGTGAACAAGAGGCAAATCGTATCACTGCTCGAGCTACTCAGCGAGGAACTACATTTCATAGTATCGCAGAAGATTATATCCGAGGAAACTTGGACGTCGATAAGTACATAGGAAATAATCCTATGTCAGTTCGTATGTTTCAAGCAGCAAAGAAAGAGATAAACAGGATTAGTCGAGTCCATTGTTTAGAAACTTTCTTGTACTCTCATTACCTCGGTCTTGCAGGTCGAGTTGATTGCATTGCTGAGTTTGATGGCGAGTTAGCAGTGATAGATTTTAAAACTTCAACCAAAGAAAAAAAGGAAGATTGGATCGAAAGTTATTTCGTTCAAGAAACTGCATACGCAGCAATGTTCCTAGAACGATCTGGAATCGAGGTAAAGAAAATTGTCACACTCATTGCCACAGAAGAGGGAACTACACAAGTGTTTGAGAAATACAATCTTGATGACTATTTACAGCTACTCAAAACCTACATCAATGAGTTCGTCTCTTTCCATAATGATAGATAAACAAGTCAAAGGGAAAGACCCTTTTAAGAAACAAACCGCAAAGAAATCCAAGAAGGATGCTGACGATAAGTTTCTTACACCGACTAAGTTTTCTCAGGAAATAGAACGCCTAGTTAAAACTAGTGGTGGACTTATATCATACATCGAAGCAGTAGTAACTTACTGTGCAGAGAATGAAATCGAAATAGAAACTGTTCCTAAGCTCTTATCTAAACCACTAAAGGAACGTTTAAGACATGAGGCAGAACGTCTCAACTATATGAAGGCAACATCAAAGGGAGTGCTACCACTGTGACAGGGTTTGAAGTATACAGAACTTACTTAGCACTCAAAAATCACTTCACTAAAAAGAACTACGACTTTGTAAAGTATAACGGAAAGGTTCGTGCGAATGAGAAATCATTTGAGCAAAGACTTGACCGTTATTTCTTTAAGAAGTTAGCAGTAAAGTATAATGATAATGAGATCATAGAATATTTTATTGCTAACTTTATAGAAGATCCCAAAGGTTACATCAAATCATTTAGTGTAGATAACTACACCAAGTGGAAACATAAAAAGGAGTCGTTGACATATAAATTTAAAGAGGATGTGAATGCATTGCTAGATGATCTCGAAGCACCCTACGATAAATCATTTGGTGATATATTCAAAGCAAGTAAAGGTAAGCATCCTAACATACTCAAACGTTTCTATGCTAATGACATATCATTAGAGACATTAGTAATATTTGAGACATGTCTTGGGTATGTAAATGATCTAACTAAAGTATTGGTTGACCCTATATGGGATGACACTAAGATGAGAATAGTAAAGTATCAACCATTCTTACAGGTAGATTGTAAGAAGTATAGGGGTGTAGTATTAGATGTAATCAACACAAAGCTATGAGTTTTTTTCAATCAGAACAAGTCCAAGAAAATCTTAATGATATCTTTAGCACCTATCAAAAGATATCTGCACTAACGTCAGCAGTTCCTCACATGAGTGTAGAGGATAGATTAGATCATATTGATGCATGTAAAGGTCTTATAGAGAAACAGAAAACATTTTATTTTAGACTACAACTAGCGTCTAAGACAGACCCAGAGGCAGCAGATATGAAAGAAAGAATCAGTGCACTTACTCAAGCATTTGGTTTTAAAGACCTCAATGATTGTATGGAACAGATGATCACGACATTAGAACAAGCAGCAAAAAAAGAACTTGACAACACCTAAATAGTGTGTTACGATTATAAAGTAACAATCCAAACAATACAAAAAATACGGAGAATACGTTTATGTCTTTTGCCTCACTAAAGAAAGCTTCCTCTACAGGAAACACTCTAGCAAAACTGACACAAGAGATTGAGAAACTCAATCAACCTCAGTCTGCATCATCTAATGTTGATGAAAGACTTTGGAAACCAGAACTAGATAAGTCTGGTAATGGTTACGCAGTAATCAGATTTCTACCTGCACCTGATGGTGAAGAACTTCCATTTGCAAAAGTGTGGAGTCATGCATTCAAAGGTCCTGGTGGACAATGGTACATCGAAAACTCTTTGACTACTCTTGGCAAACAAGATCCTGTCTCTGAGTACAACACAGAACTATGGAACGCAGGTGGTGAAGGTTCATCCCAACGTGCTCAAGCAAGAGCACAGAAGAGAAAACTTTCTTACTACTCAAACATCTACGTTGTGTCAGATCCTACACATCCAGAGAATGAAGGAAGAGTATTCCTTTATAAGTATGGTAAGAAGATTTTTGACAAACTTGTCGAAGCAATGCAACCTGCATTTGCTGACGAGAAAGCATTAGATCCTTTCAATTTCTGGGAGGGTGCTGACTTCAAGTTAAAGATACGCAAGGTAGATGGATACTGGAACTATGACAAGTCAGAGTTCGCTGCTCCTGCACCTCTTCTTAAAGATGATGCTAAACTAGAATCAATCTGGAAACAAGCATACTCTCTTGCTGACTTTGAAGCACAAAAGAACTTCAAGTCTTACGAGAAGTTAAAAGCACGTTTAGATTTGGTTCTTGGTATCAGTGCTGCTCCAACTCCTGCTCCTATAGATGAGTCTCTTGAAGATTTATCAGAAGGTAAATCACCTTCATGGGGTGCTGAAGTATCTAACTTCAGAGAGAAAGCAGTTGCCTCTTCACCTGTAGAAGATGAAGAAGATGCACTTAGTTACTTTTCAAAACTTGCCGAGGAAGAATGAAGATTGCACTAGCAACCATACTCGCACTATCATCCCCTGCTGCTATGGCGGGGGATTACTACTATAGGACGGTAGGTCATACTACTAATCAGACTTGCTATAGAAAAGTAGTTCGTGAAGAGTATATCCCACCATACAGAAGTCATTATGGTGAAGGATACATTAATCGTTATTACGATACAGAAGAAGTCCCATGTTGGACTCTAGGACACAGACCATACAGACCTTCTTATCCTGACTATGGTCCTAGAACTAAACCAGTCCCAGACCACACTGGTCCTGATCTAAACTCATGTGAAGAAGGTTCATTCTTAGGAGCAATCCTAGGTGGTGGTGCTGCAGCAGCAATGTCTGAAAAAGATGCTATGGGATGGTCAATACCATTAGGTGTTGTAAGTGGTGCACTAGTTGGATGTCAAATAGACGGAGGATAGTCTATGGTAGAAATGATACTTAAAGAGTTCCCCCTTACGGAGGTAGTACGAATTCCTATGAATAAAGATACCTATACGAAAGCAGAGGTGGACGAACTAATCAAGTACGCTATTGATGAAGCAAGAAAGATTGATGAAGCATCAATGGCAAAGCATAATCGTGATGCTACTGTTATCAGTATGATACTAGGATTCACAGCTCTTGCTTTATTTGTAGATGGATTACTTAGATTATTAGGTATCATTCCTCCTTTCATGGAGATAGATATAGACGTTCTCGATAGGATAGTTGAGAGAGTAGAGGTTGACGTCTTTGATAAACTAAAACAAGTACCAATACAAAAACTATTTCAACGATGAGTGATATGGCAGTCTTTATATACCTGTGTTTCTTTGTAGCATTATTTGGAGCAACCTTTGCATTTATGTTTAAGTCAATGACTGCAATATATCAAATGGATAAACCAATCAAGAGAAGAGTACACCCAGAGATGGATGAAGTTGAGACTGGAACTGAGTTGCTAGTCTTCAGAGGAATAGAAGACGAAGAAGATGAAGAGGAAGAGGATGATGATGGTGACATCCTTGTAGTCCGAAAATGACTTTTAGTTTGTAAATATCGCTTAAAAATTTTCCGCCAAAATTTTGACCCCTTTAGTTTTTTAGTAACCTCCGTAACCAGAAGAACCAGAAGAACCTGAGGAACTAGAAGAACCAGAAGAAGAGGATGATGAAGAAGAAGAACTAGAACTAGAACTTGAGCTGCTGCTCGAAGAAGAACTTGAACTGCTGCTAGATGTACTGCTAGTTGTGCTAGATGTATCACTAGTTGTGGTAGATGTAGTCGCTGTTGAAGTGGTAGCAACCCCTACGCTTCCTGACGTAGTATTAGAACCAGAAGGACCATAATCAAATGTAGTTGTGCTAGTTGCTGCTGATTGTCTAGACACACTGGCACTAACAAAACCTGCAACATCAACAAACCTCGCTGCAATAGACAGTGGGGTTTTCTTATTGTTTACATCATCTAGTTCTGGGTGCTGTTCATATGCTACTGCATCTTCAAACTCATCTATCATTAAGTCAACTAATGTAGGTGTAGGTAAAACTATTTGTCTCTTAAGTTCATTCTTATACACTTCATGCTCATAGTTACTTACAGGATACCTAGATTGTTCTGCAGATTTTGTAGTTCCATCTGGCATCACAGTTCTAAATGAATCTAATACTTCTATACCTGCCTTTGTTATTACAGTATCACCATCTTTTACTTCAATAGTTTCATAGTGATGAACTCCATCTTCACTGTTATAGTTTTCTTGAATGTATGCTAGTAGATCATTATTATTTTTAGGCCATTGTTCATAGAAGTCTGTTATATTATTAGAGAGTAGTATCACCCAGTCTAACTTAGCGTTTTGAAATAACTGATGTGCTAAGGAAGATGGTGTATCTGTATCTCTGATAGAGTAAGCATCAAATGCAGTTACATATTGATCTAAGTCTTCTCTAACTTTTACTCTACGAAATATATTTTTTACTAAACGATAGCGATATGCTTCATCATCTGTGATGCCTTCGCCAACATATACATTTGGAAAGTAAGTAAAATAAGCTGCCATTAGTAACCTGCCTGTACGTCTGCCTGACTGAGTAGTTTTGTTTCAGTAAATGCCATGTCTATCTGAATCACTGGAACAGAAATCATAGATGAAGCATCACCTGTATCTTTGAATGAAGTATACTGCCCATCAGGTGTGTAGTTTACACTCATGTTTGTACACACTGAGTCTTCTATTCTAAAATGTAACTCAGGATGTGAACTTACTATACTACCTCCGTTGGGATCCATTCTAACAAACTTGATTCTATATTTATCTGGTACTTCAAAGTATCTAGAACTTGTCAATGCTTCTATACCATTCAACTGATCTAGTGCCTCTAGTTGTTCTTTCTCATCATTCTTTGCATCTTCTATATCATCTTTTAAATCAAATATATTTGCACCACCACCTGCAACCTTAGGATGAGCTCCAGTTTTAAGATACCTTACGATTTTATATATTTCAGTTGCTTCTTTCTTTGAACGAGCAAACATTTTGAATGAGAAGTTATGAGTTCTAAACGACATTGCGTTAAAGATTTGCTCTGAGAAAGGGTTGAATACTCTACCTTGTGATAATCCCATTAGTTGATTGGCATTAGCACCTCCCCCTACACCTGTTAGTTTGTTTGCTGCACCTGCAACGTTTGCTATTATATTTGCAGTACCTTGAGGTAGTCCTGCTTGTGCACCTTGTTGTATTGCGTCTGCTACTTTATCAAAACTTAAGTTACCTGCTGTTCCTCCTCCTACTAATGCTGCTGCCATTACACCACCAACACCTAAGTCAACCTTACTATATGATGCTTGGTATGCTGTTTGTACTGCCTTTGGCATTGCAATATATACTCTACTTCTATTCAACTGTCTGTTTACTGTACTGTTAGGTACATTTAATCCTGCATAACCAGTATCCTTATCATCATACTTGATTCTAAATCTATGCATCATGACGTAATCAACTGCCTCAGTAGGGAACTGTTCGTTCGGTCCTGTGTCAGGTGATGGTGGTCTCAATGGATATTTGTAAACACTCACTACTTTTTCCTAAATACTATGTGAAACTATATTATATTTATGAGGTATCAAGGAAAATATCGACCTTCTTATCCTAGAAAGTATAAAGGTGACCCCACTAACATTATTTATAGGTCCTCTTGGGAATATAAGTTTATGAAGTGGTGTGACATCACCTCATCTGTACAAGAATGGGGTAGCGAAGAGATTATCATTCCTTATATTTCACCTGTTGATGGTAAACGTCATCGATACTTTCCAGATTTTTATGTTAAAATCCAGAACAGAAAGTATTTGGTTGAAGTCAAACCATTCAGACAGACTCGTGAACCCAAGACACAAAAAAGAAACACAAAGAGATATATAAATGAGGTTGTTACCTATCATATTAATAAAGCAAAGTGGAAAGCAGCAACTGAGTTTTGTAAAGACCACTCATGGGAGTTTATGTTAATCACAGAAAAGGAACTTAAAGTATAATGGCAATCCCCAATCCCCAAAGTGCTAGAAAAATTGCTCCTATGCGTGGAGTGGATGGATTTCTAGGTTCTATGATTAAGAACAAGAAGAATTCTCCTGCTACACTCAACAAATGGACAGTTAGTTTTGCAAGTCCACCCATATTACAACCTCGTAACGTAGGAGGGGACAGTACCAGTGATAAAATGGTATTGGAAAAGGGTGATCCAGCTCGACTACTTGATTACTATGCAATGAATGTAGGTTTACCAAGTAGACAAATCACTGCAGCACAGTTCCAACCTCCAGGTGCATCTGTAAGGTATGCAACTAACCAAGCATTCAGTGAGATGAGTATTGAGTTTATGATTCCAAAATCTCAATACACAAGAAGTATATTTGAAACATGGGTAAATAGAATATCAAGAGACTCAAATCAGTATGTTGACTTTTATGATCGCTACTGTTCACCCAAAGTAAGAGTCTATAAATGGGAGACTACAAGTAGACCTACAAGTAAAATACAAGAACTTCTTGATCCCACTAGCAAAAGTTTCGGAGAGATCACTGGTTGTTGGGAGATGCAAAATGTATTTCCATACAACATAGGAAGTATTCAACTAAACAATGAACAGAATACTTTGATGTCACTGTCAGTAGGGTTCTACTATGAGAGGTATAGATTCTTTACTGCTGATGAGTTTTCTGACTACGGTAAACTATATCCTATGACTTTACCCGCAGGAACTGGACTAGGATCTCTATCAGATGAAGAGAAAGCACAAATAGTTGATTCATATACACAATCTGGTGTTACTTATGCACGCGAGACTGGTAGTCCAATAGCATTTGCTAGTTCATATGAGGGTCCTACCTAACCTGCTAAATAAAATATGACGTGAAATAATTTATGGCATTACCTAAGTTAAATGTACCTAAGTACAAATTGAAACTACCGTCTGACGGTAGAACTGTGAACTTCAGACCATTCCTTGTAAAAGAAGAGAAGTTACTATTGCTTGCTACTGAGACTGGCGAACAGTCAGATATCATTGAAGCAATCAAAAACATTATCATATCCTGTACGGATTTGACAACTGTAGAAGGGTTAGCAACCTTCGATATCGAATATCTTTTCCTTAATATCAGATGTAAATCTGTAGGAGAGACTGTAGATGTAGTTGTTACTTGCCCTGATGATGGTGAATCAACTGTAAACGTATCTATTCCATTGGATACAATCAAAGTTAAGAAGACTAGAGGACATAAGGCAGATATAAAACTGTCTGATGAATGTTCTATAACAATGGGTTATCCTAGTCTAGACATGTTTGTCTCCACAAACTTTACTGATGAAGACGAAAACCGTGTTGATGAAGTTTTTAAAATGGCAGCGTCCTGTATAAAAACTATTCAAGATCCTAACCAAGTATATGAATGTGCAGATGTTCCTCCAAATGAGATCCAAGAGTTCTTTGATGACATGAACAGTGCACAGTTTGCTATGGTTCAGAAGTTCTTTGATACCATGCCCAAGTTGACTCATACTATCAAGGTCACTAATCCAAACACAGGTAAAGAAAGTGACGTAGTTTTAGAAGGGTTAGCGTCTTTTTTCGCTTAGCTCTACTGCATACTAGTCTTCAATCTTATTATGAAGGGAACTTTGCATTGATGCACCACCACAAGTGGAACATTGAGCATATAGATAATCTCATGCCTTGGGAAAAGGATCTATATGTTGACATGTTAATCTCGTTCCTTAAAGAAGAAGAAAAACGCATGAAGGAGCAGCAAAAGTAGTGGCAAAACTGGTCGCTTATAAACAAGTTAAAAGAAACGGTTCCAAGTCAGTGAAGGGAGCGTTGAAGAAGGCTGTGAATACTAATATATTCGCTGCCAATCAACTTGGTTCTACTCTTAATAGTGTTGGTAGTATTACTACTGATCTAGTTAAAATATCAGAAGCATTTAGAAAGACTAGAATCACAGAAGATAAAGATGAACGTAGACAAAGAAGATTAGATAAAGATCAGGCAGCAGAAGATAGGCAGGAAGGAAAGAAAGTAGATGAGTTTAATAAAAGTGGTAAAGATGGTGCTGTAGATAAAGAGTTTAAGAAAAAGAAAAAACCAAAAATGTCTCTCTTCAAAAAGAATAAAGGCATGGGAGGTTTCCTATTAGGTTTCTTAGGACCTGTAGGTGGAGCTCTAGCATCACTTGCTGCAGCAGCAGCGAGTTATAAGTTGATGGAGTACTTCTCTAAACCAGAGAACACTAAAAAGATTAGAGATTTTATAGAGAAAGCATCCTTTGTATTTAAGAAACTGTTTGGTTGGGCAGGGCAACTGATTGATGCGACCATGACAGCTATTGATCAGTTGTTTGGTAAAGAGAAGACTATAGGTGATAGACTACTAGGATTTGGTAAGATTGCTACAGCAATAGGTGCAAACTTAATGTTGCTGAAAGCATACGAATTCGTAAGTGACTTTTTTGATCGGGACACACCTGATGGAAGAAACAGGACACCTGATGACGTCGATCCAGATACAGGTAGAAAGTTAGATGCTGATGAGGTAGTCGATCCAGAGACAGGTAAAACTAGAAAAGCAGATCTTGAAGAGATAGAACTTAAGAAGAAAGGTTTAAACAGTGATCAGATTGCTGATTATAAAAAGCAAGTTGCTAATGGTGTAGATCCAGACGTAGCACTTAAGAAATCAAAGCAAGGTAAGCTTCAGAGGATGATCGGTGATAAAGTTGATGACGTCATGACGTCAAAACCTGCTAAAAATATTATGGGTTTCTTCCAAGACCTTGGAACTAAGGTGACGAAAGGTTTAAAGAATTTGATGAATAAGATACCTGGCGTAAAGGATCTCGGTGAAAAACTTGGTAAACAACTTGCTGAAGGATATAAAAATCTAAAGAAGTTTGCACAAAAGAAGTTTGATGATGTAGTAAAGGTAGGTAAAAAATTAAAGGGCATGTATCAAGGTGCTCTAAAATCAACTGGTAACTTCTTCAAAAAGTTAGCAAAGAGAGCTAAAGATGCAGTGGTGAAGAAGATTTTAGAACCTGCACTGAAATATTTTGAACCTGCTCTCAAGAAATTGAAAGCGGTTGGTGGTAAAATAATGGCACAACTGCAAAAGATTCCTGGATATGATAAGATAACAAAAGTTCTAAAGAAATTTGGTGGAGAAGGTAGTCAAGGATTATTGAAAAAGATAGGAGGAAAAGCAGTACCTATCCTTGGTGGTTTTGTTAACATGCTTTTTGCTTATGATAGATTGGCAAGTGGAGATTCCATAGGTGGATTACTTGAAGGTGCTTCTGGTATACTTGATTTGTCTGGTGCTTTTGGTAACGCAGCAGGTCCTCCAATATCAATGGGTATAGATGCCTTTATGTTTGCTAGAGATTTTGTTCCACAAATCCAAGAAGGTGAAGAAGCTATTGTTAATAAACTAGGGTTGGGTGGAATAAAAACACAAATGGATAGTATATTTGAAAAGTTACCAGACTTAGGTACTATCACTAACATGGTATTAGGTAAGAATAAAGAAGAGGAAGAAGGAGATGTTGTAGAAGGAGATACAGTAACTACTAACGTAAAACAAATATCTGCTAAACTTGATCTTTATGGTGATGGTAAAGCATATATTAATGGCAATGAAGTTTCTCTGGAAGAGTACCAAGCGTTCCAAGAAATGACTAGGGAAGAACAGTTACTTAAGTATGGTAGTGAAGGCACAGGTGCAGAAAATGTAGCAGAAGAGATGGCAAGCGGTGGATTCTTAAGAGTTCCACAACCTGCATACTTTAGTGCAGGTGGTTTGGCAGATCAAATAGCAATGGCAAGTGCATACGACAACATGATACCAATACCTTTTGTATTGACACAACTATCTCTCTTACCTACGAAAGTTGCAATAAATACAGGTGGTACTGAAGTAAAAGCAATGTCTTCTCTTACATCTAGACGATTATAATGGCAAAAGTCAACGTACAAAAGAAAGGAAAGCTCAACACTTATAAGTTTGTTGGGACTGAGGAACCTAAAGGTAAAGGTTCTAATCCTTTTGGTGCGACTGGACATTTCAATGAGAATACACAAGCAATCAATGCTTTAGGTGCTTCTGTAAATGGTATCATGGATACTGTACAGAAACTTAAAGAAGCACAACTAGCAGAGTTCGAGGCAAGACAAAAGGATAAACCAAAGAAAGATCCTAACTATGGCAAGACAAAGAAAAAGAAAGGTAAAGGAAATCCAGTTCTAAATTTTGCAAAGAGTGTTACAAAAGCAGGTGGTAGTTTCTTAGAAGGAATACTAGGCATGGTAGGTAACATGCTAAAGATGGCGATTGCTGTACCTGCACTAATGTGGTTGGCTAAACCAGAAAATAAAGAGAAGATAGTTACATTGGTCAAAGTCCTTAGTAAGATTGGTAAGTTTATATTTGATTTTGCACAGTTTGGAATCACTCAGACACTTGATGGTTTGTATATGATGTTGAGTGGTGAGACTAAATGGTGGGAAAAGTTACTAGGATTTGGTAAAGCACTACTAGGTTTAAGTACAATAATATTAGGTATAGGATTCTTAAAGAACCCTGTTAAAACCATTAAGACTATTGTAAGAGGTGTCAAGATATTGATAGGCATCCTCAAGAAACAGATGCTCAAGAATGCGATTCCAGGTTTGCAAGAGGGTGGTGTTCTTCCTAAACCTGCACCTGTTTCAAAGACTATAAAACAACTCAAAGGATTTGCAAGAGGTGGATGGATATCAGGTCCTCAGTCTGGTTATCCTGTGTCACTTGATGGTGGTAGAAGCACATCATTCATAGGTCATGGCACAGAGTATGTTTCACAGAAAGCAGATGGTGGAGCATTTATAGTTCCATTTGATACTCCTGCTACTAGAAAAGATCCTGGTCTTACTCAGAAAAGAGCTTCGGAAGCAAAGAGTAAAGGATTCTCTGAGGGTGGTCTATTAGATGTACCAAAACTATCAATACCAACGTTCAGTGAAGGTGGTATTGTACCATTCAATCAATCACTACCACATTTCTCAGTACCACAGTTTTCTACAGGTGGTGTTTTAAATGTATCAACTCCATCAATACCAAAGTTTGATCTTCCTGATGTAAAACCTATCAAAGGTTTTTCTGAAGGTGGTGTGGTCAATAACTTTAATGTACCTCCACTTCCCTCATTAAATATCCCTTCACCTGTACAGAATTTTGCTCAAGGTGGTCAATACACGCAGACTTATTCACCTAATATTTCTAAATCAGTCTCACCAAATTATAATTTTGCCACAGGTGGTGTTCTACCTACGCTTACTATGCCTACGTTTGATGAGGGTGGTGTTGCTCCACGTCCTATAAAAGGTGGAATGGGTCAGTTGTTCCAAATATTCAAGGATCAAACAAAACTAAATGTTTTTGGTAAAATGATAAACAAAGTGAAAGGTGCAGGACAATCAGTCATAAGTAAAGTGACTCAGGGTAGAAATAATCAAGCAAACAAATCAAGAGATGCCATGATGCAACAACTAGAAGCAACTGCAGGTCAGGTTGCTGCAGTCAATGAGCAGAATCAAAATGCTATTGCACAGGCAGAAGCAATGACTAGTGGTGGTGGAGGAGGAGGTAGTTCTGAACCAGTATTAAAAGGATTGCCTGGTTTAGGAACTTACAATCAGAATGGAGTCTTGAAGACTACATCAACAGTATTGAATAGTAATAATAATTCTATGAGAGGTTTACTTAAATGAGCACACCAAGAGTAAATGCAGGTGATATCTCTACAAGTATTACTGTGATTAGAGGTGGTAGAACACTAAAGTCAGGTAATGGGGAGTCTAATCTAGTAGAATTTCTAAGAGCATGGGAAATATATGAAAGTATAGAACAAGGAACTGTAGAAGCAACATTCATGTTTGAAGATTCTGCAGGTATATCTAACATCTTTACTGGATCAGAGCTCATAAGGTTTGTGGTCAATGGATCTGTAATAAACAGGACATATAATTTGAGATCATATAACGTTCATAGCAGACAGAGAATCAATCAAACTACAGATACATTTGCAATCAACTGCTGTTCTGATGAGTTTGTAAAAAATGAATGTAGTAATGTATTTGGTATGTCTGACAAAATATTTAAAGAGACTGAAGCATCTTCGATTGTAAAAAAACTAATCAAACAAAGTTCATTTTTGGGAAGTTCCAAGAAAATATTTGCAGAGGAAAGTTTAAATAAACACCAGTTCATAGCAACAAACTGGAGACCTCTTGATACAATCTATTGGATTGCAAATAGATCAGTCCGAAAGAAAAAATCTGGTGGTAGTTTTCAAAATGGATTTACTTTTTATGAAAATGCATTGGGATATAATTTTAAATCTATTGATGGTATGATAGATGATATCAATGAACAAACTGTAAAAAAGAAAACTGATAAAAATAAAGGAACAGCAAGACTATATGAATATCTTTACGCACCAAAGAAACTTGATGATGGATCTAATGATCAGTTCAAGATTGATACTATCACATTCCCAGAAGAAAGAAACTTTTTAATGGGGTTGAGGCACGGTGCATGGTCAGGATTTAGTATGGGTGTTGATCCAGTTGATCTTGCTCAATCTAAGATGGGAGGTGTTAGTGTTGATCTACCATTATATTCAGATCCTTATAACATTTCAAATACATGGAAGCAAATGTCACATCTAGGAGGAAAGAAAGCAGTCAACCCTGTATCTAGAGTTGGTGCGGATTACAAGACATTGATTGAAGCACCTAAAAGAATGCGTTATACTATAATTCCAAATCAAGTATTTGATGTCAAGAAAAATGTCGTTCAACAGACAGTGGACAACATAGGCACGTTTATCACAGGAGAACAACCCAAGCCAGGAAACACATATGGGGAACTCGTAGAGTTACAATCTTATCAGTTTCTAAGAATAGAATCAATGAAGAACACTCAACTTCAGATATCAGTTCCAGGAAATTTAGATCTCTACGCAGGATCTGGTGTTAGTGTCACTATACCAACAACAGAGAAGTCTGGAGACAAAATCGAGACTGATAAAAGGTTTAGTGGACGTTACATGATCGTAACATTGGCACATAAAGGCACTCCAGATACCATGTCTACGGAAATGCTCCTCATGAAAGACACCGTACTTTGATAAATAGTTCTGTATCACGAGGTACAACAATGAAAACAATAGAAGAACACATCCAAAAAGATCACGAAATCCTAGACAATCCACTTGCATCACCTGCAGCACGCAGACATGCTAAAGTCGAGTTACATGAACTTGAAGTCTATGCAGAGCATCATCACGATGAGATCGAAGCAGGAGATCACCATGATCCTAATGCATTAGAACTATTCTGTGAAATGCACCCAGACGAACCAGAATGTTTAGTGTATGACGATTGAGGACTATTTACTAGGACTCTGGACAAATCAAAACCAAGCACAATCAGCTCCTACTACCTATGCAACCATTTTAATGGAGTGGAAGGAGATAGAAGGGGGATTTCAGTCTAAAAATTACTACAGGACTGATGGTTCTCAACGACCTTACAGGAAAAGATATCATAAGAAAGTTGATATATCTGAGAAAGAAGTATTAATAGAAAACTACGATTTAGAGTGGAATAAATCGGAAGAGTGTGGTATGCTTTTCAAGTATGATAACCTTGCATGGCATGGTAATATCATAGGAGACTGTGTGCATAACGGAGTCACAATCAAATCACAGATGCACTTATTCGGTGATAAACTACATAGTTTTGACCAAGCCTATAAAGGTGGTCGAATGGTCTGGGGTAGCAACAATATATACAAGTTTGTTAGAACCAAAAACGACTTTTAGTTTACAAAATTGGGGTAAAAAAATCCCGCCAAAATTTTGACCCTCAGGGTTTTTTACTAAATAATCAAAAGTATGCAGATAAATGCAAACAGTTGAAGGCATCCTAAACGAACCTAGAACCAATTTCGTCGGAAAGGACGGATTTTATTGGTGGGTTGGTGAAGTAGAAGACACCGAAGATCCTATGGAACTAGGTCGGTGTAAAGTTCGTGTGCTTGGATATTATACTAATATAAGACGTGGAACGACTGCTGATCTTCCAACAGAAATGTTACCATGGGCAACAGTATTACAACACACATGTCAACCAGGAAATCCTGGTCAAGGTGAAAGTTCTGGTCAACTGCAACCTGGTGCTATTGTCATGGGGTTTTTCCTAGATGGTGAAGACGCTCAAATGCCAATGGTCATCGGTGTTTTGCGTGTAAAGAAAAGTCCTGATAGTGGTAAAAAGCATGTATTTGCTTTTACGGGTGAAGATATGGATGCACCCGTTATAAACCCTGCAATGAGGAGAACTGCTGATCCTAATAGTAATGATATAAACAATTATGAAAATACAACTGGTGGAACTCAGGTAAGATTATCTGGAAGTAAAGTAAATACAGAACCTGCAGGACCTGGATCACCAAATAACGTAGGAACAATATTATCAGGTAGTTCTGGTAATCCTATGAAGGGTAGAAACCCAGAAAATCCTATTCCTACTGCAAATGGTGTAGGAGGACCATGGAAATCTGTAGAGGCAAAATTAAGTTATCTGATGGAAGATATCGCAGATACTTCCTCTACTTTAGTTGCTACTGGTGATTCTGGTAGCTATATTGACATAATTTCTGGTAAAGTAGTAACTATGGAGAAGTTGACTAGAAAGTTGAAAAACTTTATGGGAGCTATCTTCACACAGATTGTATCAGGTATTAGATCATCCACTGCAAACCTTTCTAGTCAACTGGGTGGTTTATTAGGTTCGTTATTAGGTTCTCTCTTTGGATCTGTACCTTTTCAAGCAAAAAATAAGATCCAAGAAGCGATTACATCATTACTCTCTTCAATGTGTCTTATCGATAGTCAAATAGCAGGTTTTATTAACTCTCCTATAGCAACTATTGAGGGTTTAATCAATGGTATGCTAAGTGGTGCTATCAGTAAGTTAGAAATGCTTACTCAAGGTGTACAGACAATCATTGATAGTATAGTATGTAATGTAGAAAACGTACTTGCTGATATTAAGAAGGTTATTGCTACAGTCAAAGCAACAACTAGCACAGTGCAAGGTGCAAACGAAATCATAGCAAACTGGGAAAAAGGAGACTCAATATTTGAACCAGGATCCGACTTGATGAAGAATGGACTTGCAGGACTAACAGGACTTGTTGCATTATTCACAAAATTTGGTTCTGGTGATGGTTGTGATAGAAAACCTAATGGTGGTAAAGCAAAAAATGGATTCTATCCTCTATTTGGTGTTACAAGTTGTACTGATGAAGAGCTCGCAAATATTAATAAGATTAGAGGTAAGAGAGGTGCTTGTGCAGGAGAAAGTGCAGGTACAGGTGTTTTAGATCAGATATTTACAAAAGCAGATCCATATTTACAGGTAGCAAAAACATTTGTAACTGGTGGATATGATCAACATATAGGAACTCCAGGTCGTCAGGCACACGTTTATAAAGAACCTAGTGGCACAGTTCACTCATCTGTCAATATCAATAACAATACATACGCAGAGTATATGTTCCTCAAAAAACTAAAAGAGGATGATCCTGATCTTACATCAGAAGAAATAAATGAGAAGTTAGAAGCATATAAGAAGAGTAATAGAGGTGGTTCAAATGATGATACAGGTAACTTAGTTGCAGATCATACGACTTATGCAGGTAATCGCACTATGGATGTCATAGGTGATGATTGTGGAAATATTGATGGTGATTATGTTCGTAACGTTGAAGGTGACTATCGTTTGAAAGTTACTGGTGACTGCCATATTGAAGTTGGTGGTGGATTCTTTATGGATGCTGTTGGTGCTGCAAAACAAGTTGATAAAAATGGAAAAGATGATCCAGATAAGGAAAAAGTTCAAAAACATACTATCACGTTCAACTCAGATCTAGACATGAGTGTAGCAGGTGCTGATTTCCAACTACAAGCATCTAAAATATTGGTAGGATCTAAAAAATATGAAGGTATTATAGATGATTATACACTTAAATCAGATAAGCAAGATTTTGCTGCAACTCAAGAGATAGTAATATCTGCTGATACTGCTCTAACACATAATACTCCAAATATGTTCAATAATATCAATACACCAGTTTCAGATAAAGCAGATAAACCTGGTATCACTACGATTTGCTATGGTGATATAAAAACTGATGTTTTACCTGCAAATCCCCATGCAAGAATACCAAGTATTGTCACTACAAATGAAAAAGGACCTATGATTGCCACATGTGGTGATTCTGGTTATGATATGACTGTCTTAGCAGGAAAACATTTAATCACTTCTGAGGGTGATGGTGGATCGATACAGAATATCACAAAAGATTATTCAATAGTAGTTGGTGGTAGAATGGATACTAACGTAACTAAAACATATTCTGTAAAAGCAAAAACTATTTACTTAAATTGACTTGACAGGATTATTCTTCTACTCTATAATATAACCATGGAATATGAACCCTCAACCTATCTAGATCACGTTTTTATTGATCTGTCAAAACGTTCTATTAAATTAGTAGACAGTGATGGATTTGAAAGCGATCCATTAGATTTTGGATTTGATCTAGAAGGAGCTCAGGGTTTTACTGCTGCTGTAACTACTCTTGCAGAAGAGTTAGATACAGATATGATCACTTATCTTTTTGCGGAACAATGATTGGACCTCTAGATATTACAATGAATCAATATGAGGACAACCTCAAGTTTATTACTGAACTAACTGAAACTAATAGAGTTTGTTGGAAGATTAGACTTGAGACAGGAGCAGCAGTTTTGCTTACTCCTGTTGCTGAAGTTTCACCTATTGAACCAGAAGTAGAGGAACAAGTAGAAGAGTTTCGTAAACAATTTTTGGCAACTGAACAATGAACTGTTGGGCATGCGGTTTCCCAAACCTAATATGGGGTGGTGATCATGATGCAGATGATGATGTGTATGAGATAGAAACTAATCTATCTTGTCCTCGTTGTGATGCGTTTGTATTAGTTTATCATCAAAAAAGAGATGAAAGTCCCTAACTGGCAACATCATAGTAAAAAGGAACTCAAGAGGAAACTAAAACCTCAAGCACTTCGTCGTGCAAAAAGACGATTACAAGTATTGAAAACTAAATTAAAATGGCGTACTTAGTACATCCTTTACCTCCAAGGAAAGTATGGGTGAAAAAAGAATATCTTTATGATCTTGAAAAAGGGCATGGAGAACTGACACCAGGTCTTTGGATCTCAGTTAGAAGTATACAAGCAAAAGCATTATACTTTGAGACATTATTAACTGACTATGGTGCACTCTTTGATAAGTTACCACTTAGTGCATTTGTGTGGAAAGAAGATTATGATCCTGATGATCAGTTACCATTAGATGTGTTAGAACTCTGGGATTGTTTTGATTATAACATTACAGTTGTAGAGAAACCTATACTAGGAAGATGTCAGTTCTTTGGTAAGGATAAGAAAATGCATGCAGGAGAGTATGAGTTTACGATTGATACTGCACATCCTGACTTTTCTGTATTGGATACTAACTTCTCAGAACATGACCCAGAACATAAGACATTCAATGTTATTGCACTAGACAACGGACAGTTTGCAGCTCAACCAAATAATAGATGTCAGTTTTTTGATAATAGTTTGATAGATAATAATAATCTAAAACAACCAGATTTTAAAGTATGCACTCAAAATTATGCTGTTGAAACACTACCTAAATGGTGGTCAGTGGGACATACAGACGAATGGGCATACAAAACAGAAGAAGAAACACAAGATGAAGAAGACATGGACTTAACAGGCGGTTAAGTTCTTGTATAAATAACCTTGTAGCATAGTAAGTGTGATTATTCGTGGGAACCAGAAAGATTTCACAACTGGAGACAATATCTGACGCAAACCTGTCAGGAGAAGCGATTCTTCCTGTCGTAGTGTCGGATCCGTTGATTCCGAACAGAAAGGCAAAAATTAATCAGTTATTCAAAGGACTAGCACAGGGCACAAAAACTGCTCCTGGTCTATCATTTGACTTGGACAGAGACAGTGGATTGTATCAAAATGCATACGATCAACTCGGTCTTGCTTTTGGTGATGGTGGTTTCTACTGTACTCGTATTGATAATGGTAATAGTAGCACATCGCTGTATATAACTGCAGTTGATGATGTTGCAAATAATACTGATATAGTTTTCGCACCGAAAGGTACGGGTGCTATTAAAGTTACGGGTAACTTTGTTATATCTGACCAAACGTTTATTTTAGAAGACGCACAAGGTCCTAAAGCAAGATTTGAAGTAAGTAATGTTGGTACTGGTACTAACACTCGTATCTTTACTCTTCCTGCTATTACCTCTGGTAACGGAACTACCATTGTTGGTGCTGATACTCAACAGACGCTAACTAATAAAACTATCCTTATTGATGAGGATAACTTTGTTATTACTGATAATACAGATGAAGCAATCTTCCAACTTAACTGGTCAGTCACTTCTGGTGCAAGACGTTCTTACTTCTTACCTGATGCAGGTACAGTAACAACTACTGCAGAACCTACCGCTACAGCATCAACACTTATTGATACTAAATCAGAACAGACTTTACTTACAAAAACTCTGGTTGATTTGAAGTTAGCAGCAAACGCTGAGACTGCAACTAACTATGCAATCTTCAACACATCTGCTCTAACTGCAAACAGAACCCTTACGGTTCCTGATTTGTCAATGACATTTGTTGGTACAACTACTACTCAGACTATCTCTAACAAGTTGTTTGAAGGACTACTCTTAGTTGACAATACTGACGCAACGAAAAAGGTTTCGTTTAACGTTGCTAACGTAAACACATCAACTAATGAAATCTTCAGATTCCCTAATACAGATAATCTAAATAGAGGTGCAGACACATACAATATACTTGTATCAGAGAAGTCTGCAGGAGAGCTCTTTAATAAGACTCTTAACTCCCCAGTTATTAAAACTACTGGAAATACAGCAGGTCAAGTTACTTTATCAGCAGAAGGGATTTCAGGTCCTAGAACGATTAAGTTCCCTGACGCTGACGCTACTCTATTATCTACTGAAAACGTAACACTAGATGACGTTACATTTGGTGCAGGTATTGGAGGAAACAACCTCACTGGTCTTACAAGACAACAACAATTCTTCTACTCTGGATTTTAATAAACAATGGCTAAACAAGGACTACTTGCTTCAGCAAAACCAAGCGGTGCTACCAATACGGTGCTTTATGAAGCACCTATCGATGCAACTGCAAGTACGGTTTTGTCTGTAACAGAGCAAGGCGGATCAGGAACTACATTCGACGTTGCTGTCAAAGACTACGATCAACATTTAGTTGTAGGTGCAAGTACATATAAACTTCATAAAGGAGACGTAGTAACAGGATATAGATTTGACTTAGGAACTGCAGTTGGTGCGGATCAAGGTTTACA
>Ga0209036_1000256_pt1 | contig 22393 bp, 23 predicted proteins | sample MarorgKNORR_S2LV_3_FD_188222 | JGI IMG/M metagenome (GOLD analysis project Ga0209036, IMG submission 188222) | Marine microbial communities from the Southern Atlantic Ocean, analyzing organic carbon cycling - DCM_A/KNORR_S2/LV (SPAdes) (version 2) | ecosystem: Environmental > Aquatic > Marine >... | reverse complement strand
TTATTAGTTCTTTTGAGATAAATTTTAGGTGCAAAGCCGCATTCATACGCCTCTTTCCATCTTTCAGCACATAAACACCATGAATCACCCTCTTTTAGACCTGGAAAGTTAAATTCTGGCCTTGGAGTAGATAAATCATTACCTCTATTTTTTGAAAAGTCTAAAAAACTTTCTGTAATTTGTGCACAGACAACATGAAGGCCACGATCTAACTCATCAGTTCTACAGAATCCGTCTCTATAAAATCCAGTAATAGGATTTGAGCAACACTCATCTATAGAATCACCAAAAATATTAGTCTGCTTTGTCATCTTCTAATTCTTTTTTATACTTTTCATAATCTTCCCAATCATGAGGGGTTCCAACATTCTGTATTCCATTCTTTGCTCTAAATAAACTTTTTGTTCTGAGCTTTGTCATGTCTTCTTCCCTACCAAAAATTTTATTCCATCCTTCTTCAAACATTTTTGTAAGATTTCTTTTTGGCATTTTATGATTCAAACTCACAAGTCATTTTTGCAACTACTTCACCTTCAACTGCTAAATTTAATTTAGCTCTGCCTTCCATTGTTCCAGATACTGTACATTGCTCAATACTTTCTTCAACAATCATTCTCACGATTTGTTTTAATTCCGCAACAGATAATTCACTCACCTTTCTCTCTGTATCATCGTTAGCAAAAAATAATGAAGGAAAAAGAAGAGAAGTTAATAATAAAAATTTCATTTAGACCTCGTATAAAAATAATTAATAATTTTTATTATATTAATTAAAGTAAATATTGGTATTATATTTTTGATGAAAAATTCAAAAGTTTTATTTAATGAAAAATGTGGGATTTGTAATTTTGAAATCAAGCATTATAAAAAGAGATCTCAATTAGAATTTGAAGATTGCAGTGATATGGATGATAAGTATCTTAAAAAGCTTCATGTTGTTTTTGAAGATGGAAAAGAATTATCTGGAATTGATGCTTTTATTTACGTATGGAAAAGAACAGATGGATATAATTGGCTTTCAAAAATTATAAGCCTTCCTATTGTTATTCACCTTGCAAAAATATCATACTTCTTCCTAGCTTATATCTTGTATTGGAGATATAAATTTTTTGTTAAATGAGAATGATAATCATATTGATTATCATTAAAAAAATACCTTATATCAGTAGTTTACATTAGATATAATGTCATTATAATCTATATATCTACAATATTACAATGGAGTTCAATAATGGAAAATAATGAAATAAATTCACAAGAAGTTTGCAATGTTTTAAATGAAATCATGGAATATGAACTTGCAGGTGTTGTTAGATATACTCACTCCTCAATGATGGTAACTGGTCCATACAGAATACCAATAGTAACGTTTTTAAAAGAGCAAGCAGCTGAGTCTTTAATGCACGCACAATTAGCTGGAGAAAAAATTGCTGGCCTTGATGGTCACCCTAGTCAAAAGATTGCGAAGATTGAAGAAACTAACAGACATACCATAAAAGATATTCTTGAGGAAAGTTTAGAACACGAACTATATGCTCTTAATCTTTACAAAAAACTACTATCAGCCGTTGAAAATAAATCTATATATTTAGAAGAATATGCAAGAGCACAAATTGGTGAAGAGGAACAACATTCGCTTGAGCTAAAAATAATGCTTAAGGATTTTGGTTAAGCTTTTTTAAAATACCTTTCGTAATGAGCTTCCGATAATTTAAGAAGCTCTTCATTAATTTCATCCTTAATAGTTTTGGGATTAAAGTGGTTCAAACTTTTAATTCCGAAATTGCTCAACGGAAATTCTTGAGAGCCAGCTGCTCTGAATAGATCAAAAATCCAAGTAAGAGGATCAAGAGAATGATTAAAGTTAATTGCTTTTTCATCTAACTTACTTGCTAGTAATTCAGAATCTGTAACTTCAAATCTGCTTTTGAGAATTTGTATTTTAAATTGCTCTAACCTGTTGTTTATTATTTCTCTTTCTTCTAGGGAGTATTTGGTCCAGCTAACAATTTCATGAGCAAATCTTTTGCAACCCTTGCATACCTCATCGCCAAATGTTGTTGAACAGATTCCTAGGCATGGTGTTGATGATCGTTTTTTTTGAAGCTTGGCCATAAAGCAAAATAATAACCTATTTTTAAATAAATTTTACCTATTTAGTGGCTATCTTTAGCTATAAGAGTAAAATAAGGCCATCGGAGACCAGGCGATGTTAGAAAGTTACAAAAAACACGTTCAAGAGAGGGCTGATTTAAACATTCCGCCCCTACCCCTTGATGCTGAGCAAACATCACAACTTGTAGAATTACTAAAGTCAGAGCATGCTGAATCAGATTTTCTTTTACATCTATTTAAAGAGAGAATTCCTGCTGGTGTCGATCAGGCAGCATATGTAAAAGCTGCTTTTTTAGCAGATATTACAGAGGGCAATACCTCAAGTCCTTTTATTAACAAAATAGAAGCCGTTGAAATTCTCGGAACAATGTTAGGTGGTTACAATATCCAACCTCTAATAAAATGCCTTAAAGATGATGAGCTAGCAGATACCGCAGTTAAAACATTAAGTAATACTTTATTAATATTCGATGCATTTAATGAAATCTTTCAACTATCAAAAACTAACAAATATGCAGAACAGGTTATACAAAACTGGGCAGATGCAAAATGGTTTACCGACAAACAAGATTTGCCCGAAAAAATTAAACTTACTGTATATAAAGTATCTGGCGAAATTAACACAGATGATCTATCTCCTGCGCCAGATGCATGGTCAAGACCAGATATTCCTCTTCATGCTCTAGCAATGTTTAAGATGCCAAGAACGGGATTGAGTGATCCTCTTGGAACTATTGATAAACTTAAAGAAAAAGGTAACCCATTAGTTTTTGTAGGTGATGTTGTTGGTACAGGGTCATCAAGAAAGTCTGCAACTAATTCAGTACTTTGGCACATGGGAGATGAAATTCCGTGTATACCTAATAAAAAAGAAGGTGGTTTTTGTTTTGGTGGAAAAATTGCACCTATATTTTTTAATACCTTAGAAGATTCAGGAGCATTTCCAATTGAAATGGATGTCTCTCAAATGATTATGGGTCAAGAAATAATATTAGAACCTTTTAACGGGAAAGTAGTTGATGCTAATACGAATGAAATACTATCAGAATTTACTTTAAAAACAGATGTGATTCTTGATGAGGTTAGAGCAAATGGAAGAATACCTTTAATAATTGGTAGGCAACTAACTGATAAGAGCAGAGAAGCTTTAGATTTAGGAACTTCAGATGTATTCAGAAGGCCAAGTGCTGAGGATGAGTCTTCAAAGGGCTTTACACTTGCTCAAAAAATGGTCGGAAAAGCATGTGGGGTTAAAGGAATCAGGGCTGGAACTTATTGTGAACCAAGAATGTCTACAGTTGGTTCTCAAGATACAACCGGACCAATGACGAGAGATGAATTAAAAGAACTTGCTTGTTTGGGATTTTCTGCAGATTTAGTAATGCAATCGTTTTGTCATACAGCGGCGTACCCCAAGCCTGTAGATATTGAAACTCAACATAATCTTCCTGATTTTATTATGAATCGAGGTGGTGTATCTCTTAGGCCGGGAGATGGAATAATACACTCCTGGATGAATAGAATGTTACTACCAGACTGTGTAGGAACTGGTGGAGATAGTCATACAAGGTTCCCTATTGGTATCAGTTTTCCTGCTGGATCAGGATTAGTAGCTTTTGCTGCAACGCTCGGAGTGATGCCATTAGATATGCCTGAGTCCGTATTGGTAAGATTTAAAGGTGATATGCAGCCAGGTATAACTTTACGAGACCTTGTTAATGCTATTCCTTATGCTGCTATACAACGAGGACTTCTAACAATAGATAAAGATAATAAGAAAAATATTTTTTCAGGAAGGTGTTTGGAAATTGAAGGTCTACCAGATATGAAAGTAGAACAAGCTTTTGAATTATCAGATGCATCTGCAGAAAGATCTGCATCAGGTTGTACTGTAAGGTTAAATAAAGAACCAATTATTGAGTATCTGAATTCAAATATTGTTATGTTGAGATGGATGATAGCCTCAGGTTATGGTGATGCAAAAACCTTAGAAAGAAGAGCGCAGGCTATGGAAGAATGGATTCTTAATCCAGAATTGCTTGAGCCTGATGAAAATGCAGAATATGCTGAAGTAATTGAGATAGATTTAAACGAAATTAAAGAACCTCTTCTTGCGTGCCCTAATGATCCAGACGATATCAAACCTTTATCAGAAGTGGCTAATACAAAAATTCAAGAAGTCTTTATAGGCTCATGTATGACAAATATAGGACACTTTAGGGCTGCGGGGACATTGTTAGAAAAATATAGTGGGATTAAAGCAAGATTATGGGTGGTTCCTCCAACCAAAATGGATGAAAAACAACTTATTGAGGAAGGTATATACAATATCTTTGGAGTTTCTGGAGCGAGAACTGAAGTGCCAGGATGTTCACTTTGTATGGGTAATCAGGCAAGGGTTCTAGCAAATTCAACTGTTGTATCTACATCAACAAGAAATTTTCCTAATAGACTTGGAGATGGGGCGAATGTCTTCCTTGCATCCGCTGAACTGTCAGCAATTTCTGCGGTACTTGGTAAATTACCTACAGTTGATGAATATCATAAGTATATGGCTGATATTAATCCTTTATCAGATAAGATTTATAGATACTTAAACTTTAATGAATTAGAAAATTATGTAGCGAGTGCAAATTCTGCGGAGATTCCAGCAATAAATATTGTTAACCCTTAGCCATTTGCTTTAGATTTTTCTCTTTGTATCTTTAATTCATCCTTCCTAGTATTTTCAAGATCTTCAAGATAGTTTTCAACTAATGGAGTAATGTACTCTCCTGTAAATATGGAGGTCTCAAACTCAGTGATCTCTGGATTACCAGATTGAGCTGTTTCAATCAGATCTTCCAGTGTTTGATATATTAACCAATCCGCATTTATTTCTTTAGCTACTTCTTCATTTGTTCTATTTGATGCTATTAATTCAGATGTAGCTGGCATATCAATTCCATATAAGTTCTGATATTTAATGGCTGGTGCTGCCGATGCAAAATATACTTTATTTGCTCCTGCATCTCTGGCCATTTCAATAATTTTTTTACTAGTTGTGCCTCTCACTATTGAATCGTCAACCAACAGAACGTTTTTGCCTTGAAATTCCAAATCCAAAATATTTAATTTTCTTCTAACAGATTTCTTTCTTTCCTCTTGATAGGGCATTATAAAAGTTCTACCAATATATCTATTCTTAACAAAACCTTCTCTATAAGGAACATCTAAGTCAACCGCTAGTTCATGGGCAGCTATAGTCGAACTATCTGGAATAGGTATAACTACATCAATATCGTGATCAGGTTTAGTCTTTTTAATTTGTTCTGCTAACTTCTTTCCCATTCTCATTCTTGCCTTATAAACGGAAATTTCATCAATATTCGAATCTGGTCTTGAGAAATATACATATTCAAAAATACATGGTCTTTTAATGGGGTTATCTGCACACTGTTGAGAAAAAAGTTCACCATTTTTATCTATAAAGACTGCTTCTCCTGGATCAACATCCCTCAATTTAGTAAAACCTAATGAAATAAATAATGCATCTTCTGAGCCTATAATATATTCATCTCTATTTTTTCCTTTTCTAATTCCAATTGATAATGGTCTTATTCCATTGTTATCTCTAAAAGCAAGAAGCCCATGTCCTGTTATTAATGCTAGAACTGCATAAGCACCGTCGCATCTTATATGAGTTTTAGAAACTGCTTTAAAAATATGTTCAGCAGTTGGATAAATTTCTCTCTGTTTGCCTAATTCATGAGCAAAAATATTTAGTAAAACTTCTGAATCAGAATCAGTTTTCAGGTGGCGCATTTCTGCATGAAACAATTCATTTGAAAGTTGTTTTGCATTAGTTAAATTTCCATTATGAGCAAGGCTTATTCCATATGGAGAATTTACATACATAGGTTGAGCAAATTCTTTACCGTTACCACCTGCAGTAGGATATCGAACATGCCCTATTCCATAATTACCAATAAGTTTTTCCATATGTTGTTGCTGAAATACGTCTCTAACGTAGCCCATAGACTTTCTACTACTTAATTTATCATTTTGATCACAAACGGTAATGCCAGCAGCATCTTGCCCTCTATGCTGAAGCATTAAAAGAGAATCGTATATTTCAGCAGCTACATTTGACTCTGCTGAAATTCCAACTATTCCACACATTAAGAATCCCCGTCTTTAGTGTTTTCCTTATTTGGTTCTGGAATCAATTCGTCTTTGAAAGGTTCAATTATTTCCAGAGCCTCCTCCACAACATCTTTATTATCTATTAAATTTCTAAAATATGCTTCTATTTCTGGAGCATATTTCTGAATTATTGGTGTAATCTTAGAGTTAACAATTAAATCAGTGGTCTTTAGATTTGAGGGTAATAATAAAAAGATTACAAATAAAAAAATTAGGCCTCTCAAAAACCCAAACAAGACACCTAAAAATCTGTCAAAGCCTGATGCGCCAGACCACTTTATAAGTTTACTAATAAATTTAATGAGCAAGCCACCAACAAAAATAAATACTAAAAATACAAATACATAAGAAATAATTTTGGAGACTTCTTGATTGCCAACAATTTCATTAATTTGTGGTGTTGCGAGATGCTCTAAGCTAATTGCTGCAATAAATGCAGAAATCCATAGAAATAATGACAAGAATTCTTTGGTAAAACCTCTCGAAAATGAAATAAGCCCCGAAGCTATTAAGACAACGATAATAAACCAATCAGCGAAGTTTAAACCTAAAGCTTCCACCTAGATATTTCTCCTTTTTTTGATTCAGATAGTTCCTGAATTAATTTAATATTATTTACGATATCATCTTCTGTTAAGAAAGGTCCAACATAAACTGCAAAAAGTTCTTTTTTATCACCAAAAGGCTCAACAAATGATGGAAATCCACCATTATTAATTTTTTCTTTCAATTTATCAGCATTCATTTGCGATGATAAAACATGCGCTCTATAAACATAAAAATCAAAATCTGATTCTGAGAAGCTCATAAATCCTTCTTCAGAAAATACTTTATTTTCACTTTTTGAATTGTTGATACTGACGTTAGGTGTCTCTTGTTTTTGATCTATTAACTTCGTATTCGAATAATCTTGGGTTGGATAAAATACAAACATAGCGGATATAAATATTCCTAAAAATACTATTAATCCTATGAACCTTTCTGTATTCAATATTATTTCTTTAACGACTTTATTTGGTTAGATATTGGGACAATCTTATTTTTAAAGAATAATTCATGATTCTCTTCTACAACATCTAAATCATATAAATAATTAGCCATAATTCCATAAGATTGAAGTTGGCCTTTTTCTGAAGGATCAGCATGTAAGTTTATTCTTTCAAGACTTGCACCATTTCCAACATGAAATCTTGCAACTGGATCATTTGGCATTCCATCAGTTCTGTCAGATTCTGTTAAGTATCTGATTGATTGTTTCATTAGCTCATCATCGCTGCAATTTTTATCTGAGCATCTTTCAAAAGTAATGGGAGCATATTCTTCCATCCATTTCATTAAACTTGGGAGTGGAGAAAGTGTTTGAAATTGGTCAAGTGCAGGCAATTCTCGCTTCAGATTTTTTGCTACCTTTTTTATCAAAAAATTACCAAAAGAAATACCTAGTAAGCCATTATGACAATTTGAAATAGAATAAAAAATTGCTGTATTCGCATCTTCGACATCTATCTCCTCCCTATCAATTTTAATCACTTCTTGAATTGATTTTGGAATATCTAAACATAAAGCAACTTCAACAAATATGAGAGGATCATTTGGTATTAAGGGATGAAAGAATGCAAAACATTGTCTATCAGAAGGTGCTAACCTTGCTCTTAAATCATCCCAAGAATTTATCTCATGTACTGCTTCATATTCAATAATTTTTTCAAGAATATTTGCTGGGGTCTCCCAATCAATTTTTTCTAAAACTAAAAAGGATGGGTTAAACCAATACTTGAAGAGGTTTAATAATCCGGAATCAAAAGTTTTTAATTCTGGTTCTTTAAGTGCTCTTATCCTCTCCCTTAATTTAACTAATCTAAATGTTCCGTTAGTTGTTGAGTTTAGTCGTCTAAATAATTCAATCCATTTGGGCTCAGAAGAAGAACGTATTTTCTTCAAATTTTGTTCATTCTTTTCAGATGAATATACTTTTACATCTTTTAATAGTTTTTTTGTATCAATATCATAATTTGATAAAAGGGTTTTAAGAAACTTAATTAAGCTCTTATCATCCTGTTTTTCTATAAGATTTAACAAATGCTCAGCATATACCATTGATGAAACTTCACCGGATGTCGACATTACTGATTCAACAGCTTTATTAATGTCGTTATGAAGTTTTCCAAAGCTCTTTAAACCAAAGCGATTCAGACGCTTGGTGCTTTTCATTACCGAAGATAAAATATTTTGAAAGAAACTCATATTAACCAATTCATGATATTGCCTGCTTTAATTCAGAAATATATTGGCCTATTCTATCAAATTCTTTGGATTGAGAGCTTTCTTCAATCATTTGAACTATAGATGAACCAATAATAACTCCATCAGAACAGCTTGATAATAGCCTTGCATCATCTGGTGATTTGATTCCAAAGCCAGCAAGTGTAGGAACAGATGCATATTTCTTTATCTCTTCAATATTCTTGGTTATTTCATCTATGTTTAAATTAGATGCACCAGTCACTCCTCTTAGGGTTACATAATAAACAAATCCAGTGCTATTGTTTGCAATTGATTTAATTCTATCTTTATTAGTAGTAGGTGAAATCAATGAAATTGTGTTTATATTTTGATTTTTTATCCCATAGTCAGCAAGATTTAATTCGCCAGGTATATCTACAACAAGAATAGAATCAACTGAATCTTTTTTATTTTCTTCAATTATTTTTTTGTGAGATAAGAAGGTATTTAAATAGCCCATCAATACAATTGGTGTTGTATCATCTGTCTCTCTAAATTTTTGAACCATTTCAAAAATTGCTGTTAATGAGATGTTTTTTTTTAGTGCTCTGTCATGAGCTTTTTGTATTATTGGGCCTTCTGCAATTGGATCTGTAAAAGGAACCCCTATTTCAAGGACATCAACACCAGATTCAACAAATAAATTCATTAGTTGGAGTGTTGATTCTATATCAGGATCACCAGCAACAAGATAGGCCACTAGAGCTTTTTTGTTTTGTTTTTTTAAATCAGCTAATCTTTTGGTTAGTCTATTCAAAACTGTATACCATCTATTTTAGCAACAGTATTAATATCTTTATCTCCTCTGCCAGAAACATTAACAACAATATTTGAATTTGAATCAAATTCTTTCATTAGAGTATCAAGATACGCAAGAGCATGAGCTGTTTCAAGTGCAGGGATAATTCCCTCAAGTTCTGAAACTTCATGAAACGCTTTTAGAGCTGCATCATCAGTAACAGCGACATATTCTGCTCTTCCAGAATCTTTTAACCAAGAATGCTCTGGACCTACTCCAGGATAGTCTAAGCCAGCTGAAACTGATTTCGTATCTTTGACTTGGCCAGAATTATCTTGCATTAAATAACTTAGGGCTCCATGAAGGACTCCAGGAGTTCCATCATTCAATGGTGCTGCATGTTCGCCAGTTTGAACTCCCTCTCCACCTGCTTCAACACCAATCAATCTGGTTTCATTTATGTTAATAAATGGATAAAAAGCACCCATTGCATTAGAACCACCTCCAACACATGCCACTATCGCATCTGGCATCTTATTAAATAACTCTTTGGACTGAGAAATAAGCTCCTCGCCAACAACTGAATTGAAATCTCTAACAATCATGGGATATGGATGAGGTCCTGTTACACTTCCAATAATATAATAAGTATCATCTACGTTTGTTACCCAATCTCTTAGAGCTTCATTTAAAGCATCTTTTAAAGTCGCTGAACCAGAATCAACTGAATGAACTTGTGCACCCAAAAGCTTAATTCTATATACATTTGGAGATTGTCTTTGAATATCTTCTGCACCCATATAGATATGGCATTCAAGTCCAAGTCTTGCTGCAACTGCTGCAGTTGCTACACCATGCTGACCAGCACCAGTTTCTGCAATTATTCTTTTTTTGCCCATGTGCTTTGCAAGTAGAATTTGACCAACTGTATTATTAATTTTATGAGCTCCTGTATGATTTAAGTCTTCTCTTTTAAACCATATTGAACCAGTGCCATAATGATTGGTCAGTCTTTCAGCAAAATACAACGGTGAAGGCCTTCCTACAAATTCTGCAAGATCTTTATAAAATTGTTTTTTAAAAGCAACATCATTTTTTAAATTATTATATGTACCTTCAAGCTGCTCAAGTGCATACATGAGTGTCTCTGGCACAAACTTGCCTCCGTAATCACCAAAAAAGCCATTCTTGTCTGGCAAACTCTGTTTGTTAGATTTCATGATTATAAATTTCTAAAATTTCGTTAATTAATTTTAAATCTTTTACACCGGTAGAAGATTCAACGCCTGAATTAATATCAATACACCAAGGATTTATATTAATAGCATTATGAACATTTTTAATATTAATTCCACCTGAGACGATAATTTTCATATCTAAAGTTTTTATATTTTCCATCAGATCCCAATCAAATGATTTGCCAGTTCCTCCGTAAATACCTTTTTCATAATTCTCAAGCAAAATAGCTGAAGCATTTTGATACTCAGATATTTTTTGTATGCTAGATAAATCTTTTACTCTAATAACTTTCCAAAAATCCTTACCAAATGACTTACAAAATTCATTTGTTTCATCTCCATGGAATTGAAGAACAGGATTATCAAAACAAGATGAGGTTTCTTCAATTAAGCTGCTAGATGCATTCACATATACACAAACTGGTCTCTTCTCTTTAAAATCAATATCTTTTAATTGTTGTAACAAATCATCCGAAACATTTCTTGGACTATCTTGATAAAAAATAAATCCTATAAAATCTATTTCTTTTATCGTAATCAATTTGTTCAAAATTTTTGAATCTTTGATTCCACAGATTTTAACTAAAGGTTTCATTATAATTTTAATCTATCAAATATAGATGATTCTAAACTATCAATATTTAGATTATCTGAATAAGTTGGTCCTAAAAAGAAAAGTCCTTTGGATGGAGATGTCTTTCCAGCAAAACTGCGATCTTTTTTCATAATTATTTCAGAAACTGAAAAATCATTTTCTTTTTTTGCAATATCGATAATTGTTCCTATCATTATTCTAACCATATTCTGTAAGAATGCATTTGCGGATATTGTAATAATAATAAAATTATTTATTTTGTGAATATCTACATCAGAAATTGTTTTTATAGGGTTCTTTGAGTTACATTTTGAACTTCTAAATGAGGTAAAGTCGTGCTTTCCCTTAAACATTTCTAATTGATTGGTCATGATATTTATATCAAGTTTTTTTGTTACCCAATGGGAAAATCTATTAAAAAATAATGGTTTATTATTTGAATTATAAATTACGTAGGAATATTTTCTTTCCTTTGCAGAGAATCTAGAATTAAAGTCATTAGGTACCTCAAAAACTTTCTTCACAGCGATCGTTTTTGGTAAATTTGAATTTATGCCATCTATCCAATTTTTATGATCTCTAAGAATATCTGTTTCAAAATCAAATACTTGTGATAAAGCATGAACACCTGCGTCTGTTCTGCCTGAGTAATTAATTGATATATCTGATCCAACTACTTTTTTGATAGCATTTTCAATGTGCTCTTGGATTGTAGTTGCATTAATTTGACGCTGAAAACCAGAAAAATTGGTTCCATCATATTCAAGTGTAAAGGCTAATCTCACTGTTGATTAATTTTGTTTAATAAGTTGTTAGCTTGAGACTTTATTTTGTCGCTTTCAGAATCTTTTAAAAGAATTGATAAGATTTTTTTTGCATTTTCTTTATCATCCATTTCAAAATACGTCATGGCTAAATCTAGCTGTTGTTGGTCTTTATTATTTTCAATGCTTAAGCCTTGTGGAAGGCCTGATAGCATTGAGTCATCATCTTTAGCCTCATCGAAATCATATTCTTGATTTTTGCGATTTTTAATATTCCTTAATTGAATAAATATCAGTGCAAGCAGCGCACCAGAAGCAAGTGAAATAAGAGATATAAATATTAAATCAAATATTTCGAAATTATTATTATCTTTTGGCTCAGATTCCTCAACTTGATTAAGTAATTCATTAGCGGCATTGCTTTCAATGCCTAGAGATATTTCTTTTGTATTCTCTTTTATAAAATCCTTAGGATTAGATGTCTCATCAAATGATGCAAGCGAAAGATCTTTTTCAGATTGATCAATGTTTTTATCTTGCTCAGATTCAACAATAATTGAAGGAGCCGTCAAAACTAATAAAGATTTTGATGAAGAAGAAAAACCTTCTGCAAATGACTTATTCATATTTAAAATTGAGTCTTTTGCTAGTTGATATGAGATGCTTTCAATCTCATTAATGGCAGGAACAATGATATCAATATCTTGTCGAATTAAATTAATATTATCATTTATAAAAGCCTCTTTGTTGCCAAGATATATTGACCACATAACCTGATATATGGAAATATCATCATTAGTTCCTTTAATATTTTTTGCCATACTCCATACGGTTGTAATATCAGGTCCTTTAAATACTCTAGGAGACTGTGCTACAGAATCTACTTTCTCTTCATTTTCTCCAATAGGATTTTTTATAGATTTGCTTATATTTGAATTTTGCTTAAATTCCTTCTTTACAGGTTCTTGATAAAAATTTCTTAATTTAGAAGGTAAAAAAATAAAGATATCTTTTTTAAAGTCATCTTTAATAATTATCTTGAAACTAAAATAATCTTCTTGATAACCTTCTGAAAGAATTATCTTAAATGTCTGATAATTTTCAAAGTCTTCAATTAGGGTATAAGCAATATCATTCTCATCAATGAGATTATCAGTTTTATATTCATATAGAACAATATCTCCATCTTCGATATCATCATTTTGAATTTTGAGTTCTATGACTCTTTGATCTTGTGAATTGAGACTTATTTTTGGAGAAGATAAAAAAATATCTGCATACAGATAACATGGACTAAGTAAAATAAATAACGCTAAAAATCTCAACACAATTTATTATCTGCCATAAGGGTTTCGATTATTTGAACAGCATTTAGAGCAGCGCCCTTGCCGTAAACATTATCAGCAACAATCCACATAGACACCCAGTTTTCATTATTAATAGTTTGAGTTCTTACTCTTCCAACAAAAACATCTTCGGTATCTTCTGCATTTTCTAATGGAGTAGGATATTCTAGTTCTTTTGGATTATCTATCAATTTAATTCCTGGCGATTTAGATAAGAGATCAAAGATATCATCTTTATTTGCAGCTTTCTTTGTTCTGAAAAAAATAGCCTCTGAATGTCCGTTTATAACAGGCACTCTTACGCATGTAGCCTGGACTTCAATATTAGGATCAAGAATTTTTTTTGTTTCCCATGCAACTTTCATCTCTTCTTTTGTAAAATCATTTTCAAGAAAAATATCACATTGAGGTATCACATTGAAAGCTATTTTCTTTGGATAAACCTTTGCTTCAATAGAGCTATCAATAACTTGATTTTTAAGCTCTTCTACAGCATCCTTTCCTGTTCCAGAAACAGCCTGATAGGTAGCTACATTTAATATATCTACTTCAAATTTCTTATGAATTGGGTCTAAAACCATTAATAGTTGTGAAACAGAACAATTAGGATTTGCAATTAGAGAAGGTTTTTTAATGTTGTTAAGAATCGATCCATTTATTTCTGGGATTATTAAAGGTATATTTTCTTCGTATCTAAATTCTGAAGATAGATCAACTACATAAACTCCTTTACTTACAAATTTATTTGCATACTTTCTTGCAACTTCTGAACCAGCAGACAGAATAATTAAGTGAGCTTTTGTGCAATCAAAATCAGCAGCGTCTTCAATTAAAAGGTTTTGATTTTTAAAAACTATTTTGTTGCCTACTGAAGAGAATCCAAGGGGATAAAAATTATCTATATTTAAATTTCTCTTCTCTAACAAAGAAATTATCTTACGACCAACAACACCTGAGGCTCCTATTAAAGCTATATTTATTTTATTGATCATTTTTTATTATTTTAATAATTTTTTCAGCAACATCTGAAGTCATTAAATAATCATCATCTATTGAGATATCTATAGTTCTATGTCCAGCTTGTATAAATTTTTTAATTGCTTGATCAATCTTATCAGAGATATGTTCCTCGTTAAGCGAATACCTTAAAGCCATTGATAATGAAGAAATCATAGCCAAAGGATTAGCTAAGTTTTTTCCTGCAATATCAGGTGCGCTCCCATGACATGGTTCAAACATGCCTTTAAAAGAGCTATTTAATGAAGCAGATGGAAGCATACCAATTGAACCGGTAAGAGTTGCTGCAATATCTGAGAGTATGTCCCCAAATAAATTACTTGAAACAATTACATCAAATTGATTGGGATTTAATACTAGTTGCATTGCAGCATTGTCCGCAAGCTGATGTGTTAGTTCAACATCTGGATAATCAGCAGACATTTCAGTCACTATAGATCTCCAAAATTTTGATACCTCTAAAACATTAGCCTTTTCTACTGAACATAACTTTCCATTTCTTTTTTGAGCAGATTCAAATGCAACTTTAGCAATTCGTCTAATTTCATCCTCATTGTAAATCATAGTATTGAAGGCATAATTTGGCTCTTTGTCTTCAACAATGCCTCTTGGTTCTCCAAAATAAATTCCGCCTGTAAGCTCTCTAACAATAAGGATGTCAAGATTTTCAATTATTTCTTTTTTTAATGGCGAGGCATTTGAAAGCTCATTAAATAAAAAGGCAGGTCTTAAATTTGCGAAAAGATTTAATTCTTTTCTTAATGTCAGCAATGCGTTCTCGGGACGAACACTCCAATCAAGATTATCCCACTCAGGCCCACCAACAGCTCCAAATAATATCGCATCTGATTCTTTAGCTGCATTAAGAACTTTTTCAGGTAACGGTGATCCACATTGATCATAAGCGGTTCCACCTACATCCATTGATGTAACCGAAAAATCAAGACTATATTTCTCTATTAGGAATTCTAGAACTTTGGTTGCAGAAGCTGTTACTTCTTGTCCAATTCCATCACCTGGTAAAATTAAGATACTCTTATTCATTTATATAAATCCAAGGCTTAGTTTCTCTTCTCTTGCTTTCAAAGTTAGCAATGCTATCTTTCTCATTTAATGTGATATCTACATCATCTAACCCATAAATTATTCTATCAATTAAGAAATCTTCAACTTCAAAATTAACTTTATTATTATCATTCAAATGAATTATTCTTTTTTGAAGATCTATTGAAAACTCTACAGCATCTTCTTTGACTAAAACAAAAATTTGTTCGATTTGATTCTTATCTAATTTAATAGGTAAGACTCCATTTTTAAAACAATTGTTATAAAAAATATCGCCAAAGGATGAGGCTATTACTGCTTTAATGCCAAAATCTCTCAAAGCCCAGACTGCATGTTCTCTTGATGATCCACATCCAAAATTATCTCTTGTTAGAAGAATTTTAGATTCGCTATAAGGTTTATTATTTAGAATGAAGTCACTATTTATATCTCTATCCTCTTTTTTGATTCCAAGTTTGCCATCATCTTTATACCTCCACCCATCAAATAAATAATCTTCATAACCAAACTTTTTTATTGATTTTAAGTATTCTGTTGGAATGATTTGATCTGTATCTATATTATCTCTATCGATATAGCTAACTATTCCGTCAATCATTAACCCTTCACTATTAGATTTCATGATGGTTCGCCAACTGTTCCATATATTGCAGTATATGCAGCCATCAAAGGACTCATTAAATGAGTTCTTCCAAGATAACCTTGCCTTCCTTCAAAATTTCTATTTGATGTGGACGCGCATCTTTCATATGGCTTTAATTGATCTGGATTCATTCCTAAACACATTGAACACCCAGGGTCTCTCCAAATAAATCCTGCTTCTTTAAATATTTCATCCAAGCCTTCCTTTTCAGCCTGTTCTTTTACCATCCCCGAACCTGGCACTACTATGGCTTCAATAATATTCTTAGCAATAGTTTTACCTTTAACAACTTCTGCTGCTTGCCTAAGATCTTCAATTCTTGAATTTGTACATGAGCCGATAAAAACTTTATCAAAAACTAAATCTGATAGCTTTGATTCATTCTTGATACCCATATAATTTCTTGCTAACTCAATGTTCTTTTTGCTTTCCTCAGGTTCATCTAAATGATTTGGAATTTCGCCATCATAATTTACAACCATTTCAGGTGACGTTCCCCATGTTACCTGTGGTTTAATTTTAGAAACATCAATAATAATTTCATTATCAAAAGTTGCTTCATCATCAGTTTTTAGATTAAGCCAGTAATCTTCAGCTCTTTTAAAAATTTCTTCATCTAAAAATGATTTGTCTCTAACATAATTAATTGTGGTTTCATCAGGAGCAATTAATCCAACTTTGGCTCCTGCTTCAATTGCCATATTGCAAATAGTCATTCTGCTTTCAATTGAAATGCTTTCAATGTAGCTTCCTGCAAATTCTATTGCGTAGCCTGTTCCTCCGGCTGTACCAATAAGACCTATAAAATATAGAACTATATCTTTTGAGGAGACATTATCTGCTGGCGCTCCTTCAAATTTAACGAGCATATTTTTAAGTTTTGAAACTTTTAGACACTGAGTAGCAAGCACATGCTCTACCTCAGATGTTCCAATACCCATTGCCAAGCAGCCCAGTGCGCCATGTGTAGAAGTATGAGAATCGCCACAAACAATTGTCATTCCAGGCAAGGTATATCCTAACTCGGGTCCAATTACGTGAACAATACCTTGTTTTGTTGATTTGATGTCAAATTGCTTAATTCCAAAGGCGTTACAATTTTTATCTAATTCAACAACCTGTATCTTTGAGATTTCATCTTTTATTTGTGCAGAATTAAAATTATTTCCTCGAGTTGTAGGAACGTTATGATCAGGAGTAGCAATATTTGCTTCAAGCCTCCATGGCTTCAAATTTTTTTTTGACAATCCTTCAAAGGCCTGAGGTGATGTTACCTCATGCAAATAATGTCTATCTATGTATAGAAGTGATTCACCAGTGCTAAGCTGGGTTACGTGATGCTCTTCCCAGAGTTTGTCGTATAAGGTCTTCATTATCTTTATTCACTAAATGGTAATTCCTGATCAACATCAGCACATTGAGCTTTGTTTATCAATAAATGATCTACCAAAACAAGACTCACCATTGCCTCAGCAATAGGGACAGCCCTAATACCAACACATGGATCATGTCTTCCTGTAACTTGAATATCGACTTCTTTACCGTCTTTATCGACAGTTTTACCTTTTGTTTTGATGCTTGATGTTGGCTTGATAATAAAACTTAAAGTTATATCGTCTCCATTTGATATTCCGCCAAGGATTCCGCCAGAATTGTTTGAAAGATAACCAGATGAGGTAATTTCATCTCTTGCTTCTGAGCCTTTGAGACTTAAAAGATGATCTGCATTGCCAACAGATACTGATTTGACAGCATTAATTGTCATAACTGCTTTTGCAAGATTAGCATCTAGCTTCTCAAAAACAGGATCACCCAGCCCAACTGGACAGTTTTCAACAACAACACCTAACTTTGCGCCAACAGAATTACCCTCTTCAATTAAGTCATTAAACATTACATCTAAATCAGAAAGCTTTGATTCATCACAAAAGAAATACTTATTAGCAGTTTCTTTATGATTAATAGCATCTGCTTTTATATTGCCTATTTCAGAAACAAATCCATTTACTGACACACCTTCTTTTTCAAGGATTTTTTTAGCAATTGCTCCAGCTGCAACCCAATTTGCAGTTTCTCTAGCGCTAGCTCTTCCTCCACCCCTATAATCTCTATGTCCATATTTTCCTTGATAAGTTATATCTGCATGATTAGGCCTAAAGACATCTTTAATATTTGAATAATCTTTTGATTGCTGATCTTTGTTATAAATAATCATTCCTATGGGAGTTCCAAGAGTTTTTCCTTCAAAAACTCCTGATAAAATCTCAACAATATCATCTTCTTTTCTTTGTGTGGTTACATCGGATTGACCAGGCTTTCTTCTATTTAATTCATGCTGAATATCTTCTTTTGTAAGTTCGATTTGAGGTGGACAGCCATCTAAAATACAGCCCATAGCAGTGCCGTGACTCTCACCAAAAGTCGTAATTCTAAATATTTTTCCAAACGTATTGCCTGACATGGCGATAATTATAGTCGAAAAAGCTAAAAAAGCCTTATTTTATGGGATTTTTGAAAATAATGATTGAAAATCAGTTACAGATGTCTTTTCAAGTTGATTTTGATTCATGCAAATATTAAATATCTTACTAGAAATTTCTTCATCAAATGTAATATCTAAATTAGCTTTAAATTTATTTTCTAAGACCGGAATGCCCTCTTTTCTTCTTCTTTTGTGACCGATTGGATATTCAACTTCAATTTCATTTGTTGAAGTTCCATCATTAAAGTGAATCTGTATTCTATTTGCAATAGATCTTTTATCAGCTTCAAGATACTCTTTTGAATAACGTTTATCTTCATTGATAATCATTTTTTCTCTTAATGCATCAATTCTAGGGTCTTTGGCAACATCATCTTCATAATCTTCAGCAACTAAATTTCCTTTCAATAGACCGACAGCAACCATATATTGCAAACAATGGTCTCTATCAGCTGGATTATTTAACTCACCAACTTTTGAGATAATTCTAATTGCAGATTCGTGCGTAGTAATTTCAATAGATTTAATATTATCAATTTTATCTTTGATTTCATCATGAAGCTTTACAGCTGCCTCTACTGCAGTTTGAGCATGAAACTCTGCAGGGTAGCTAATCTTGAAAAGAATATTTTCCATTACATATGTCTCAAATGGCTGGGGTAAAGAGAGTTTTTCTCCATTAAAAGAAACATCTTCAAACCCCCACACAGGTGCCGATAAAACTCCTGGATATCCCATTTCACCTGACATGGTAATCATTGCGAGTCTAACAGCCCTGCTGGTTGCGTCCCCAGCTGCCCAGCTCTTTCTTGAACCTGCATTGGGGGCATGCCTATAAGTTCTGAGACTTTGGCCATCAACCCAGGCTTGACTTACAGCGTCTTTAATTTGATCTACCGAGCCTCCTAATAATTTTGTTGTTACTGCTGTTGAAGCAACCTTCACTAAAATCACATGATCTAAGCCTACTTTATTAAAACTATTCTCTAATGCCAAAATACCTTGTATTTCATGGGCCATTATCATTGACTCCAAGACAGTCCGCATTGTTAATGGTTCTTCACCCTCAGCAATATTCTGCTGTGATACAAAATCACAAATTGATAAAATTGATCCTAAGTTATCTGAGGGATGGCCCCATTCAGCAGCTAACCAAGTATCGTTATAATCTAGCCATCTAACAATACAACCAATATCAAATGCACCTTTAACTGGATCTAATTCAAAATCTGTACCTGGGACTCTTACCCCGAATGGTACTTTAGTATCTTTTACGATTGGTCCAAGCATTTTTGTGCATGCTGGAAATTGAAGTGCTAGTAATCCACATCCAATGGTATCAATTAAACAGTTTCTAGCAGTATCCAATGCTAAGTCAGATTTAACTTCATATGAAGAAACATATTCTGCTATTTCAGATATTAATCCGTCAAAACCTGGTCTGACATTCAGATCAACATTTGATGACATTACTTAAGACCTTTCTGAAATATCAACCCAATCAGATGTTTCGACACCAATATAATCAGCACTAGGTCTAATAATTCTATTATTAGATCTTTGCTCCATGCAGTGAGCAGCCCAGCCTGAAACTCTAGACATTACGAATATAGGTGTGAATAACATTGTAGGTATGCCCATATAAAAGTATGCAGGAGCATGAAAGAAATCTGCATTAGCAAACATTTTCTTCTCATCCGCCATAACTTTTTCTACTTCCTCTGCAACTATATATAAAGTGTCATTTTCAGCAAGCTCAGAAAGTTGTTTAGCATAATCTTTAATGACAGCATTTCTTGGATCTTTAATTGAATATACAGCGTGACCAAATCCCATGACTTTTTCTTTTTTTTCAAGCATTTCAATTATGTTAGATTTAGCTTCTTCTTTTGAAGTCCAATTTTCAATTAGCTCCATTGCTTTTTCATTGGCCCCACCATGCAATGGGCCTCTTAACGATCCAATAGCTGCCACTACACATGAGTGAATATCTGACATTGTTGAAGCACAAACTCTTGCTGTAAAAGTGGAAGCATTAAATTCATGCTCAGCATATAAAATTAATGATACATCCATAACCTTTCTGTGAAGATCTGATGGTTCTTTCCCATGAAGAATATGCAAAAAATGTCCAGCCATAGTGTCTTCATCATTAACCAGGTCTATATCTATTCCTTCGTGTGAAAATTTATACCAATAAGTAACTATTGATGGCATGGTTGCAATCATTCTATTAATTGAATTTAGCTGATTTGAAAAATCTCCTTCAGGCTCTATGTTCCCAAGCATTGAAGTACCAGTTCTCATAACATCCATTGGATGAGCACTTGAAGGGATTTTTTGTAGAACCTCTTTTAATGAATTTGGCAAATCTCTTTGACTTTTTAATAGAGCCTTGTATTCATTTAGTTCAGACTGATTAGGAAGTTTGTCATAGAGTAAAAGATATGCCACTTCTTCGAAAGTTGCTTTTTCAGCAAGTGTTTCAATTTTGTGACCTCTGTATGCAAGTCCTTCAATTTGACCAACTGTTGATAGAGACGTTTCTCCAGCTACTTGTCCTCTTAAGCCTGCTCCTTCTAATTTTTTTGTCATTTAATCTTCCTTATTCTTTTGAAAGTTTGTTATCAAGTTCTTTTTCAAAATTATAATAATCTAACACTTCGTACAATTCTTCTCGGGTTTGCATTATATCTAATAGAGACTCTTGTGTCCCATCTTTGATAACTGAATTATAAACATTCTCAGCTGATTGACTCATTGCTCTAAATGCTGTTAGAGGATATAAAACAATGTCTACTCCTGCTTCTTTTAATTCTGCTTGAGTAAATAAAGGTGTTTTGCCGAATTCTGTAATATTTGCTAACAAAGGTGCTGAGAAATTCTTTTTGAATTCTTTATATTGATCAATAGACGTTACTGCTTCTAGAAAAATTCCATCTGCACCTTCATCTAAATATTCTCCACATCTATTAATTGCTCCATCTAGACCTTCAGATGCTAACGCATCTGTCCTCGCCATAATAAAAAAAGATTCTTCTATTTTAGAATCTAATGCTATTTTTATTCTTGATCTCATATCTGATATTGAAACAAGTTGTTTATTTGGCCTGTGGCCACACCTTTTATCAAAAACCTGATCTTCTATGTGAATAGCAGCACAACCGGCTTTTGTAAATTCTTCAATAGTTTTAGAAATACTTTTTGAGTCACCCCATCCAGTATCAACATCTACCAATAGAGGCAAAGATGTAGCATTGGTTATTCTCTTAGCATCTATTAGAACATCTTCCATTGATGTAACACCAAGATCTGGCAAACCATAAGATGCTGCGGCAACTCCACTTCCTGATAGGTAAACTGCTTTATGACCTGCTTTTTCAGCAAGTTTAGCTGAATATGCATTTATAGCTCCGGGTATGATGAGTTGTTCGTTATTTTGTAATACTTCTCTAAATTTCTTACCTGCTGACATAATTTCTAATAAAACTTAATCCCTCTAATAATTCTATCTTTGTTGTTTTTTCTTCTCCATCTATTGGTATCTCTCAAGCTATAGACACACCCACAATATTCTTGTTGGTAAAAATGCTCTCTTTTTGAAATTTCAATCATCCTTGAAGAACCACCTTGCTTTCTCCAATTAAAATCCCAAAAAGAAATATTTTCATATCTTGATGCTGATCTAACTCCTGATTCATTAATTTGATTCATATCCTTCCATCTTGAGATTCCAAGAGTAGTTGCAAAAATACTAAAATTATTTTCATGAGCAAATAATGCAGATCTTTCAAATCTCATATCAAAACATTTTGTGCATCTTTTTCCTCTTTCGGGCTCATCCTCTAAACCTTTAATTCTTTCAAACCAATTATCTTTATCGTAATCGCCATCAATACATTCAAATCCAACTTGATCACA
>Ga0209036_1000251_pt1 | contig 22549 bp, 24 predicted proteins | sample MarorgKNORR_S2LV_3_FD_188222 | JGI IMG/M metagenome (GOLD analysis project Ga0209036, IMG submission 188222) | Marine microbial communities from the Southern Atlantic Ocean, analyzing organic carbon cycling - DCM_A/KNORR_S2/LV (SPAdes) (version 2) | ecosystem: Environmental > Aquatic > Marine >... | reverse complement strand
ATAGCCGATATGCAGAAGAAACTGGCCGCAAAAGTTGAATCTGGTGAGATTAGCGAAGCTGAGGCCGCAGAAATCCGGGCAAAAATGGCTGAACGTAAAGGAAAGTTTGACTCTCGTTTAAATGGGTCGAACTAACAAGTCAAAGCCTCGGTGTTATGGCCCGGCCTAAGTTGCGCTAGTCAGACTTTTCTGGGCCGACCACAACCCAAGTTCCCATAGGCACTAGGTCAACGGAAGAGAGGTAAAGAGTCGCTGGACGATCGACTGTTCCGACATCTAAGCGGAATAGCAGCCTCTTGGCTAGCCGGCTCCAAAACCCCTCAGAAGGAACGGCTTTGCTCTTGCGACGAGTGGGCTCGCCGCTAGCTAGATCTGGTGTAAGGAACTCCAACATGTTAATAACTTAGCAAACGTTCAGTAGGTGGTGTGACAATACTCAATCCGCTTAGCCGCTGAGATCTATTGTTGGACAATGGTTAGTGATGAAACTTCTGCGCTACACGTCGCGGGTCACGCAGTAGTTGGCGAATTGGTTGGCTTCGAGTGTCTAGCGGTCACCATACGGTGGACGGATCAAAATCTCGGCGTGTGTCGTTGGCCAGCGATGCCGGACCCGGTTTTTAATCAACTCCAATTTCGCCAGTACTCTTCGGGAGACCCTGAATTTGAGGAGATCAAAGATTGGGTTATCCGCCGGACCAAGGCGTATCTAGCAGGTGCCGTGTCACAAGATTTAGCGACCGGGTCCTTTGACCTTGCCTGGCTCACAACCGACTTGAACATGATCAGTGTGATTACACGCAACGTTTTTGGTGTAGTCGGGAGATTTTTCGACGAACGCTTAACCAGCGAGATCTACTACGACATCGATCTTGGGATGGAAATTGAAGATCTAGGTCGCGTTGTATCTAGAGTCAGAGAACTCTGGGAAGATGAAGTTCGGTCATCATTGGAGGAAAATCGAGTATGGCTCGACGCAGTTGCGAGCGCCTTACTTGAACAGAAATCTTTGACTGGGGAGATAGTCCGTTCCCTTCGGCCCCACGATTAATCGGATTCACTCAATCCAAAATGCGCTTATGATCGCTTTATGACCGGTTCTCCCAATACACCTCTTCTCGAATTACCAGATCAACAAACGTGGAAGCTAGAAGACAAAGTTGTCCTGATCACAGGCGCTGCCTCAGGTATTGGCGCCGCCACAGCGCGATTAGCTGCCAGCGATGGAGCCAAAGTTCTCGTCTCTGACCTTCCAGGCGGAGCGGGGCAGGCGTTAGCAGACGAGATTAACGGCCTTTATATCGAACTCGATGTGACGTCGCGCGAATCTTGGAAATCTGCCGTGGAAGCTATCGATCAACTCGATATTGCAATTCTGAATGCAGGGGTGGAGTTCAGAGACCCAATTGACTTCGAACGAACGCCCGACGATCCAGGCGAATGGGATTTAGATCTTTACGAAAGAGCGCGTGGCGTCAATGTGGACGGGGTGGCGTTCGGCCTGCATGCACTTGTACCAGTCTTTGATCGTCTCGGCGGTGGCTCAATTACGGTTACGGCGAGCATCGCTGGTCTCATACCTTGGTCACCTGACCCCGTTTACAGCATGACTAAATGGGCTGCCGTTGGCCTGGTCAGGGCATCCACGACCTCTTTGAGGCGCAAGAACATAATGATTAATGCAGTGTGCCCTGGCGGTGTCGCAACTCCGATGACTCGAGTCTTTGATGGGTCTGTTCCGCCAGGAATGGCTGATCCCTCGCATATAGCGACAGCTCATTTAGGGATCGCAACATCTGGATATTCGGGTCGAATCGTCAAAGCTGTCGCTGGCTTCCCCCACACGGCTCACCAGTTCGCAGAGGTAACAAACACTTTTTGAGTTCAGCAACGAATAGACCAACGAAGTTCCGGGTCGCGCAGCTTATTATTTCAGCTACTCCGGAAAGGCCCTGGAAAGAAGATCTAGCTCCTCCGAGATTTTTTCTATCCTTGACTCGATTGCATTGAGCTCATCAATCGGATCTTCCGCTTCATCTGCGCGCTCTGCCAATAGTGAGCGCAACTCATCTTGACTGATCGCTAAATGTTTCGCGATTCTTCTGATCTCTTCGTCAGGGAGCCTACGACGGACACCAAAACTTGACGTATCAACGAAGTCTGCCAACCTCCGAAGGTCTCTACCAGAAAGAGCGTCACTCACGTATCGAAGTCTAATGAAACTCTTTTATCGCGGCTCCATTTGCGCAACCCTGCTCGTAGATTCCCGCTGAGTCAGACTTCATTTAAGCCTGATCACTTATCCTTGGTGGCTCAATCCAAGGTTGTGCGATCTCCATCCATTGCCAAGCAAGTTCACCTTGGATTTCAAGGCGAGACTCCGCAACCGGCGTTCGTCGAGTCACTACCTTGCAAAACTCGTAAGCACTTCCAGTAACACTATTTGCCGATTCTTCGGTCCCCCAGACCCATGTTTCTCCACTCGGAGCATCCAATTCGACTCGAACTGGTTCGGAAGGAGCAGCTAGCCCCCTATTCACATAGCTAAATGCTCGCGTTACGAAACCAATATGAGCTATGTGTCGAAGTCGATCTGTTTGAGGGTAGCTACGTCCAAAAGTGTCAGCGATGTCATGGGAATGGGTCCATGTCTCCAATAACCGGCTTGTCGCCAAGGACAAAGCTCCGATTTCTGGGCCCAGCCAAACAATCCGCTGCTTGGGGTCTAATTTTCTGAGTGCTTCAACCATTTGAGTTCGGCCTTCGATGAACCATTCCCAAAGCTTGGGGCCAGACTTTTCCCTGACTTCAATTCCCGGAGCATCGTGGACAGAAATTTCTCCTTTAGCCAGGCGTTCGCGGAGAGAGCCAAATGCAACGGGATCATCAACCGCCATGTAACAAGCCAGATCGGTAGCACCAAGGTGCAAGATTGTTTCGAGGGTGTCCCAACCTTCTGCCACGGTCGGTTGAAGCCACTGTTCATTACTGAACTCTTTGACTATGTCGGTTAGCGCGTCGGTCTCAGCTACAAGGTCGTCACATAGAGTTTGCACGTCCAAATATTAGTTGCCGAGCCACAAAACGAGCATCTTCCTCCAGCTTTTAGGCATCTCTTGCTTGCCGAAGACAGTAGAGAGCTATCGCCGCCGCATTACCAACGTTAAGAGAATCAGTGTCGCTAGACATGGGGATGCGGATCTGCTGACTAGCGGCTTGCAGTGCCAATTGAGTGAGGCCGGGCCCTTCAGCGCCGAGCATGACAGCCACTCTTTGGTCACGCGAGCAACGGAACGTGCTTATATCGGCTGCGTCAACGCTGGGGGTAAGGGCTAACACTTCGATTGACGCATTCTTGGCCTGTTCTAATCCCTGACCAACTTCATCCATCCATGCATAGGGAATAGCAAATCCAGTACCCATGGACACACGACAACACCGACGCGACAAGGGGTCAATAGAGTCAGGACTAAGCAGTATTGCGTCAACGTTGAGTCCCGCTGCGCAACGAATGATTACGCCCATGTTTGTTGGGTTGTTGATCCCTTCGACGACCACAAAGGTTTTGAGGCTCTTATCAGCGAGAAGTTCTTCACAAGACTCTGTTTTTTTTCGGTAGAAGCAGCCCAAAGCACCTCTATACGAGTGATATCCGGCTATCTTCTCGAGGACCTCATCGCTCGCCGCAAATACCTTTACCGTTTTTAACGAGTCAGGGAGTGGTTGGTTTCTTTTTCCATCAACAAGCACTGAGCGGAGTTTGTACCCGGCCGCTAGAGCACGTTCGATCACGAGATCTCCCTCCGCTATAAACACTCCCGCCATATCTCCATCAGGAAGTTCGCGGAGCCGCCTTAGCTCTTTGTCACGGAGACCTTGAAATTCCTTAATCCTCGGGTCCGAGGCATCATGGATCTTTACGACCGGAGAACCATTTTCTGCTTGACTCATATCCACGCCAAGAGCCTCGCGGCTAGGGCCCTGAAGCCGAAAGTAAGACTCCAGCTTCTTTCAATAAATCAATTTCGGATTCAGTGAGCCCAAGCACTGTAGACAGCACCAATTCGTTGTCCGCTCCCCGACGAGCTAACCTTCCATTAGTGCCAATATCGACGCCCTGCGCGTTTCTCGCTGGGATCCGCAATTCAGTATTAGTACCAACCAGAAGTTCTCTATGGCCCGCCCACTCAGACGAAGCTAAATCATCGATAGAGATCATCTGCGCAGCCGTGAACGGCGACTTGCTCTCAAGAGCTGTTAAAAATTCGTCGAAATTGGCAAAAGATGAAGCCCATTCGGTGAGCATTGCAATTATTTCTTCCTTGTATTGTTCTCTTACCACGGGTTCAGCGAAGCGCGGATCATTGATTAATTCTGGCCGGCCAATGGCCTTAGCAAGGTCTGAGAACCAAGCGATTGGGCTACCCGCTACGCCCCACAATTGCCCATCCGGGAGTTCAAGTATCGGAGATTCGTGACAGAAGCCACCGTTGGTGATCTCCCAACCACCTGCTAGTTCTGTTGAGACCCATTCTTGGATGTACACCAGCGATTCGATCATGCATACGTCCAAATACCCGCCCTTTCCTGTCCGCTCTGCCTGAACTAGCAATGCGTTTATTGATGCCGCGGCCGACAAGGCGGTTACCGAATCGCCCAGCACCGAAGCGGGCTGACGCGCTAAGCGCTCGTTCTTACGTCGGTCATATTCGACAAATCCAGATTCCAAATGCCCTATTGGCGCGTATGCTCTTCGTTTGGCCCAAGGACCAGTCTGTCCGAATCCAGTAATGCTGCAGTAAACGAGTCGAGGGTTTCCTTCGCTGAGATTTTCGTAGTCCAACCCATATTTAGCCATTACGCCGGGGCGAAAATTCTCGACGATGATGTCGCACTTTTGTGCAAGTTCCCTTAGTAGTTCAGGTGTGCGCTTCTGTGAGAGATCGAAAGAGCAAAACTGCTTACCGGCATTTTGTTGCGCAAAGTATGGCGTTATTTCATTTGCCAGCAACGGCGGAAAGGTGCGGCTCAAATCGCCCTCGGGTGGTTCCACTTTGATGACTTCAGCGCCTTGGTCGGCGAGGATCCGAGTCGCCAATGGGCCCGCCACCACGCGAGTAAAGTCAAGCACTCGAATACCATCAAGAGGTCCCATGGAAAGAAACTAATCCGTGCGGCTGTCTACTTCCCGTCCGAATGGCAACAATCTCTGGCTATCAAATTCGAGTTTGACGTGACACTCTCGGCAGGGGGTGCAGGGAGCCACTTTCACCAATGATGTATTTGGGGAAACTGAATTCTCCACTTATTAACGTTGCTCCGGGCACCTCTGAGCCCGTACCGCCTACAGTGCCCATAGTTCCATAGGTGTGCATCCCTAGACGCGCCCGTAACTTGGGCGACGCTTCATCCAGCACCTCCTGAAAGCATGACAAAGCGGCGTTTTCTTGCTGTCGAATCCAAGGGGCGCAGAAAAAAGTTGCTATCGAGCGGCGTTTCGAGCCAGTTTCATTGACGCCCCCTGCATGCCAAACGCGGCCATCAAGAACCAAGACACCCCCGGCGGGCACTGTCACGGCCTCAGCAATATCCATATTCGGCGGTCGAATTTGATGCTGCCATTCCCATCTGTGGCTTCCCGGCACTACGAGCGTCCCGCCGCCTTCCGGCGTAAAGTCGTCTAGAGCCCACAAAAGATTGCATACCACCGGCATCGATATTGAAGCAGGGACCTGCCCTTGGTCACGGTGCAGCAATTCTGGTTCGCTATTGGCACCGGTGTATATGTGGCCGTTAACGCTTGACAGCAGAAAATTGTCTCCCAACAGGCAACCCACGAGATGGTCCGTTTCCTCTTTTTCCACGAGGTCAAGGAAGGACTTACCTTTATTTACCATGTTGGGAACATATTGTTTGCAACCCACCATGCCTTTGGGAGCCAAATCGCCGAGGGCCCGCTCTGAAGCAGCTTGCTCTTCTAGCTTTTCCCCGATCGCTGTAGTTTGTTCCGGGGTTAGCACGTCAGCTACGACGCACATGCCAGTCTCATAGAGGTGCCTGCAGGCGCTTTCCAAATCGCGAGTAATGGGGGGTACAGAATTGGTCTCGGGGTACTGAAGGAGTGTGTGTTTAGTGTCGGGAATCACCGGGCACCACGTATTCCCGAGAAAACCGAAACACCCCATCGGCCTTCAATCTTGTGAAGTATGTAAAAACTGTCGATTGACTCAATGATTGAACCATCCTGCCTATGTCGAGTTCCCTCGATTGTTAGGTGGGCCCGCGTTTCTTCAAGATGAACAATTCGAACTTCGGTTTCAGGGTGATGAAATCCCGTGACTTCACGCATTTTCTCGGGGTCAAAAGGGTAACGCTCTCGCAGCTGTGCCTCAGTTTCAGAGACGTAGGTGACTGGCAGGTGGACTAATTCTTGAAGGTCTTCGCGAGTTCCACTCACGAATGCTTCGTTGTATTGCTTCATAAAATCGTCGATTTCGCGCTCTAACTGTTGCCGACGGTCTGCGCTGATTTCCATAAGGCGAAATCTAATCGGTAGGAACCAGTCGCTGTTGGCTAGTTCTCTATCCTGCATACGATCGCTGAAACACAGCTAATTTGGCGTCATGACTCCACCGTTACGCTTTGGTATCGTCCACGACTTCCGCTGTCCACCCGGAAGCGAAATAACAATGCCCCAGGTGTACGCCGAAACTTTTGAGCAAATCGAGTTGGCGGAGGAGCTGAACTACGAGCTCTGCTGGTTTACCGAGCATCACTTTATTGATGATGGCTATCTACCGAATTTTGTTCCAGTAACTGCAGCGGCAGCCGCTCGCACCTCTCGCATGCGATTTTCTACTGATATTTGCCTATTGCCGTTCCGGCACCCGATAAGACTCGCCGAGGATTTGGCGATTCTTGACAATATTTCGAACGGTCGGGTGGAATTAGGTGCTGGCATGGGATACGCAACTCACGAGTTCAAGGGATTCGGAATCCCCATTAGCCGACGGGTATCCCTGACTGAGGAAGCGTTGACTATTCTCCGCCTCGCTTGGAGCGGAGAGCCTTTCAATTTTGAAGGCAAACGCTACAAAGTCTCCGATTTACGCGTGACTCCAGAACCGGTACAAGAGGGAGGTCCACCCCTATGGCTTGCTGCCACAAGCCCTGCAGGGGCGAAACGGGCCGCATCTTTTGGAACTCATTTATTACCGCAAGGCCCTAAAAGTTTGACCATCGACCCCTGGAGAGAGCAGGTCTCCGATCCGGAAGAGTTTAGAGTTGGCTTAATCAGAGGGGTGTTCGTTACAGATGACCCCGAACGTGAATGGGAGCCAGTAGCTCTAGCCGAAAAATACAGGCGCGACATATATGTAGACCTCATAAAGGCCAGCCAAGACCACAAAGAGGCTGTGGCTGAGCGGTCAGGCCCAAAAGAGCAGCGAGAGCCGATACCTTTAAACCCACTGAATTGGACAGTAGGAGACGCAGAACACTGCGTAAAGGAACTGGCGGAACTCATAGAGGTCAACGGCATTACGGATCTAGTTACATGGGGCGGGCCTCCCGGCCTCTCGCCCTCTGTAATGAATGACTCCCTTACTCGGATGGCTAAGGAAGTAATTCCAAGGCTTCGCTCAAGGCTAAATAATTAGCCTGAATGCCTATCGCTGGCTTTGCCCAAAGTGCAGATTGGCTTATTCGGGTGAACCAGATTCCATATCGGCTATTTGGGCTTCAGTTTCGTCGGTAGCCGCAGGCTGGCGCATTGCTTCTGCAATGCCAGTCACAGCTCCGAGTACGCCACTGAACTCGGTGGGAACAACGATCTTTGTCGCTCTTCCATCCGCTATTTGAGCAAGCGCTTCAAGATAACGAACCGCGAGTACATCACTGGTGGGATCCCCGTCATGTATCGCTTGAAACACTTGTCGTGTGGCTTCCGCTTCGCCTTCTGCGACTTTTTGAAGACGATAGCTCTCCGCGTCTGCGACTGTTTGCACCGCTTGAGCTTCACCCTCCGCCGCGAGAATAGCGCTTTGACGCTGACCTTCAGCTTCAAGAATCCGGGATTGCTTATCGCCCTCAGCGCGAGTTATCTCCGACTCGCGGAATCCTTCTGCTTCGGTGACGGTAGCTCTCCTGGTTCGCTCAGCCTTCATCTGCTCGTGCATAGCTGCCATGACGTCAGGTGGCGGGTCGATTCGTTGAATCTCGACCCTGACAACTCGAACTCCCCATTTGTCAGTTGCTTCATCAAGTATTTCTCGAAGCGCTGCATTGATGCGGTCACGCGAAGTCAATGCGCCATCTAATTGCAAGTCACCGACCAGGTTACGCAAATTAGTCTGAGCCAATTTTGTTATCGCAAGGACAAAGTCGGCGATGTTATAGACCAGACGTTGCGGATCAGTCGGTTCGTAGAAAACCACTGCATCCACCGACACGACCACATTGTCCGAAGTAATAACTTCTTGCGGCGGAACATCAACTACTTGCTCGCGCATGTCTACGCGTTTGATGGTGTCGATAAACGGCACGATGATTTGAAGGCCCGACTCCTTAGTTTCTTTGTATTTACCTAGGCGTTCGACGATTCCTCGCTCATAGGGACGAACAATTTTTACGCCCGCTAGGAGAAACAGCAGGACCACTAGACCAACGATTGCTAAAAGTACGTATGTAAACACAATGCCTAATCCTTTACAGAAGCCATTTGAACTACAACCCTGGTGCCCCGAACTTCAATAATTTCTATTACCGACCCGGAGAGAATTGGCCCGGAGTCTGAAATAGCCCTCCATTCTTCTCCCCCTGTTTTGACCAAGCCGGAAGAAGATGGACCATCAGGAATATCTTCCAGCGCCTGGCCGAGAGCGCCAATTAACCGATCATGCCCGGCTCCGGGCGGCGATTCCATGGCTGCCATAGATTTGCGACTTTTTTTCCAAAACACGGAGAACAGCGCCGCTCCAAGGCCAACAAAAACCATCCAGTCGAGGATAAGTGGCGCTCCCAAGAACGCCATCACCATGGCAACAGCTGCGCTGATACCGAAAGGGATCAGAATAAACGAGCCAGCGACAAACATTTCGCCCGCAATCAACACGCCAGCTATCACGAGCCAAATCCAGCGCCAAGTTTCTGGTGATACGTCCATATGACCGCCTCTTAACTACAGTCAAGTCTAGGCGCACTTTCGTACGGCTCCTGAAATAGCTTTGATCTCAACAGGTTTGTTTATTGATCGGCACTTCGAGCAGTCATTTGCAACACTTAGCGCCACAACGATCGGCCATCACAGAGCGCAGAAAGAAGTCCGGACATATCCCAGTTAGCATGCCGCAAACACGGACTAACGAATAAGTGGATGAAAATATGAATGATCTCGAATTACTACGCGGGACAATCGAGAGAGACAGCGAAGTCATTTATTGGGAACTGGCACGAAACGCCGAAATGGGCAGCAGCGATGAGCGTCCTGTCATCGTCTTGTCGCACGGCGCCGGAGGCTCTCACGCGGTCTGGTATCAGCAGGTCCCAACACTCGGTCAGAGCTACCGAATAGTGACGTGGGATAGTCGCGGCTTCGGAAACTCATCAAACGCCACTAACCGCCTCTCACCTGAAAATGCAGCCAACGATTTAGGAGCCGTGTTAGATCATTTAGGCATTGACCGGGCGCATCTTGTCGGTCAGTCCATGGGAGGTTGGCATATTTCCGCGTTTTGGGAAACGTACCCAAACAGGACTGCATCACTTACCTACGCCAATACTGTTGGGGGTTTATGGACTCAGGATCTCCGGGCCGCACTAGAAGAGTTCGGAGGAGCGGGCGGACTTCGGGGAAGCCGCAAAATACCATTGGTCGGCGGTCACGTTGCCCTATGGACCGAAGATAGTGACCGGGACGTAGCCCACGCGTTTCTCTATCAAGCTCTTGGGTCATTCCACGACCCACCTCTCGATCAACTCGGAGAAATCACTGACTTCGAGATTAGCGCCGATGACTTGGGAAATTCGGGGACACCCGTTCTCTTCATCACAAGCGAGCACGACCCGATCTTCCCTTCCCATTTGCTTCGCGAGTCAGCTCATAGAATCGACGGGTCAACCTTCGTTGAACTTCCCGCCGCAGGCCATAGCCCGTATTTCGAGACACCCTCAGCGTGGAATGCCGCTCTATTAGAATTTCTAGCGTCGGCATAGAACTAGAAAGTACAAATTCTTTGGGAGCAGCTTCGTGAGAAATTCAACATCGAGGCGCATTATCGAGACCTTGCTCGAGAAGGCAGCCGCAAAAGAACCCTGGCGCACAGAGCATTCACAGATTCGGAGTGCGACCTACACAGACTCAGGTCATTTGGCGCTCGAGCATCAAAAACTATTCCAGTCGATGCCCCAAGCAATAGCACTAAGCGCAGATCTTCCGGCCAACGGCTCAGCACTGACTCGCGAGTGCGGTGGCGTCGATGTCCTCTTGACGCGGAATTCCGATGGGGAAGCAAATGCATTTCTTAATGTTTGCCGGCACCGCTCGTCTCGGGTTGTCACAGAAGAGCGTTCTTGTTCTTCGCGTTTAACATGCCCCTACCATGCTTGGTCTTATGACCTGAATGGGTCGTTGGTTGCTTTGCCAGACAACGCTTCTTTTCCAGAAGTGACAGTCCCTCAAGAGGGCTTGAGAAAACTACCGATCTATGAACAGCAGGGCGTTATTTGGGTAACACCATCGCCAAGCACCACGCCGGTTCCGGGGCCTGATCTGGGACCATTTTCGGAAGATTTCGAGAGCTTTGAATTATCCGCTTATGAGCACTGGCGTTCCCACAGGTTCGAGTTGGAGATGAATTGGAAGCTTGTTATCGACACGTTTCTAGAGCCCTATCATTTTGCGTCACTGCACCGGAGCACAGTTGGCCCATTCTTTATTTCTAATTTGTGCCATGCGCAACGTCATGGATCACACATTCGAGAAGTGCTGCCTCGCAAAAGCCTGCTGGATCTATCTAACGTCGACCCGGGACTTTGGGATGTAGTCCCGCACAGCGCAGTGGTGTACGTCCTCTTCCCAGCCACAGTTCTAGTCATGCAGATCGACCATGTAGAAACGTGGAGAGTTATTCCACACCCGACAGATCCAGGCCAATCGGTGTGCGATCTTGATTTCTACATCCCCTTAGACAGCGGGGAGTCTTCACAAGTCCATTGGGAGAAGAATTGGCAAATCACTATCGACACTGTCATTAACGAGGATTTTCTTGCGATGACTGGTGTCCAGCGGGGGCTGAGCTCCGGTGCATTCTCTTCGGTTACAGCCGGGGCTAACGAGCCAGCGTTGAGCATGTTTCATGACATCTTGAAGGAGCAATTGATGCCACTAGAAAAATCTTGACGTAGTCAGCGTCCTGGTTCCAACTCGAGAACATTTTCGTTGCAAGGCGAATATGTACTCGAAAAGGAAAGGGCCCCTGATGCGGAAGGAAGAGAATGCATCAGGGACCCTCGATCAGAAGAAGAGTTAGGCGAGACTCGCCCACCCTTCGGTTACAGACTGGGGGTCGCTTCTGTAGCCGGATCTTCGAATGCGAGACCAGGCCCGCCGTGTTCGGAGACGTCAAGTCCCGCTGTTTCTTCTTCTGCCGACACCCTGAGACCCATCAATGATTTCAGAGCGGCGAACAAGATGAAGCCTGTGACTATCGTCCATGCTGCGACAATGAGCACCATTACCGCTTGCATGCCGAGCTGATCCAGACCTCCACCGTAGAACAAGCCGGCGTCGTCTCGGCCTAGGAACGCGTCGTCGTACTTGGCGAAGAGACCAATTGCCAATGTTCCCCAAATACCGCAGGCACCGTGAACCGCAAAGGCTCCGACGGGATCGTCAATCTTCATCTTGCGATCAACAAAGCCTGCAGCTGCGACTACTACAACGCCTGCTACTAGCCCAGTAACTACCGATCCCCAAGGAGTCATGGTCCCGCAGCCAGCAGTGATGCCTACCAAACCACCCAAAGCTCCATTACCGGCGATCGGTACATCGGGCTTGCCGGTCCGTAGCCAGTTAAATGCGGTCGCTCCGATTACCCCAGCGCACGCCGCAAGAGCTGTGTTTAATGCGACAAACATGACCCAGTTGTCGGCAGCTAATTCAGAACCTGGGTTAAAGCCGAACCAGCCGAACCAAAGAATAAATACGCCAAGAATAGCGAGGGTGATGTTATGGCCGGGAATAGTTCTTACGCTTCCGTCAGCTCCGTATTTTCCAATACGAGGACCAACCATAAACGCGCCGACTAATGCTAACCATCCGCCGACGCTGTGGACGATGGTTGATCCTGCGAAGTCACTGTAGACAGCGTCACCGATTGTGATTTGAGCGATAAGTCCGCCGCCCCAAGTCCAGTGGACAACGACGGGGTAAATAATTGCTGTGGTCAGGAGACTGAATATCAGATATGTGCTGAATTTGGTCCGTTCCGCAAGAGCACCTGAAGCGATGGTTACTGCGGTGGCGGCGAAGACAGATTGGAAGAAGAAGTCGGTAGCACCGCTCAATCCGCCACTTATGTCAAAAAGGTCCACGCCGCTCAAAGCAAAGGATCCCCAGCCAAACCAATCATTACTGGCTGAATCTCCTCCGTAAGCGATGCCGTAACCGACGAGGAAAAAGGCCATTATGCCAATTGCCGCGTCAGCCAAGTTTTTCGCCATTATGTTGCCGACATTTTTTGATCGCGTGAGGCCCGACTCGAGCATTGCGAAGCCTGCTTGCATAAGGAAAACAAGGACACCTGCGATAAAGACCCACAGGTTGTCCATCACAGCTTGCACAACTTGAGCTGCGGCTTCGCCATCGTGGCCATCGGCCCCGGCGGGACCTGCGAAAAGTAGGAAGCCGCCGGCTATTCCTGCGGCAGCCACTAAGAGTTTGCGTTTCATTTGGTTCCTTCCGTAACGCATGAACACTGCGAAGTTAGATGTCGCATGTTTCATGGTTGTCAAAGACGGGTTACAGAAAGGTCACCATCACTTTTCAGGAATGCTTCACTTATGTTTCAGGCTAATTAACGAAGTTTCGACATTATCACGACAACTTCTTGATCAAGCTTTAGGGCTTGAAGCTAGAACCTTGGGACCAGGACCCAATGAGGTACAACAAGAATCTCAGATTTGAGTCTCATTCGGCGACGTTTGGCAATGGGGGGCTATCGCGCAGTGATTCTTTCCATGCTCGGAATCTTTGATGCCATTGACCATCAGGGCCAGCGCCGCCTTCGGCTTCATTGGATCCAAGTTCGTAGAAGTAGCAATCTTCCAGGTCACCCGGGTTAATAGCTAAATATCGACATGGCCCGCGCGACGGTCCAGCCCGCCAAAGCAGCCAACCAACCATTCTTCGTTTGAAGGCCGCTTCAGGACTGCCAGCTAATTTTGCTCCTAAAGCAAGCAAAGTCTCGGGAGCCTCTATCCATGCGCTCGCTGCGATGTTTCGATCTCTCGTCGGCGTGTCAGGCAAATCCGATAATGAGATTGGCGTGTGGTCAAAAGGTCGCTCATCTGCCGGAATGGCCCGCATAAACTCTCTGTCCTTCGCGCTTAAGTCTCTACAGCGTCGACTCGGTCATCTCAATGCCACTCCAAACTCTACTGCTCTCCAGTAATCATGTCGCCAATGCGTATTGGGTCGATATTCTCCCTGCGGCGCTCGAGCTCAGGCTCGGTTCGAGCGAAGTCACCTTCCTCATTTCTTAACAATCCGATCGGATTTCCCTGTTCCACAAACCCGAGGTAGGGGCCTCCAAGGTCGTACCCCACCAAGCGTTGAAGGCGTTCGGGAAATTCTCTAGCTATATCCGGCGGTGCAGAAAGGATCTGATTTTCTTCTTGGCGAAGCCAACCAAGGTTGTAATGGAGACCCATACCGGTGCGAGGCGCTGCGGACCGGTTTGCTTCACTGCCATGCCAGACGCTGCTCGTATACAACAAGAGCGACCCTTGCGGCATAACTGCTTGAGTGAGTTCATGTTCCTCGGGTTGCCGGCTATGAGGCCAGTGATTAGAGCCCGGTGCCACCAGAGTTGCCCCATTGTCCTTGGTGAAATCGGTATAGGCCCAGAAAGCGGCGAGCGTGAGCGGCGGAGCAGGGTGTTGTACCGGGTAGATCTCGCCATCACGATGCAATTCTTGACGCACTTCTCCTGGCATTAATTCAACGAGCATGGTGACATGCAATCGGTAGTTAACACACCTGGGACCAAGCACCCCATCACAAATGGCGAGTAGGAGCGGGTCAATTGCGAGTTCACGGCAAACTAGGGACTTCGCGAGTAGCCCATTTCGTCGCCTCGACGTTCGCCCCGCAAATTCTGTTTTCCCGAGAGGCGCCCCATCGAGATAAGGCTGAAGCTCAGAATGGAGCTGGGCCATTTGTTGGTCGGTTGCGTGGTTCGCAATGATTGCGCAACCATTTGCCGCTAGCTCGTCAGTAACAGCCTTGGCCGAAACATCAGAAGGAAACGTTGTTATTTGGGGAACGCCAATCATGGTCCGCCTCCAATCTAGGCTCACACTAGCCCCAAGTCCTTCAGGGCTCTGAGGCAGTTCACTTGAAAGCAGAAATAGCGAGGCAACCCCGCACCGGTGAGAGCCTACGAACCCGTTCTATCAGACCCCTTGACTACGCATTAGATCGTCATCAATATTGGTGCAGGGGTGCGTTCGCTTCGAAGTGTGACGACAGGGGGAAGAAATGAACACCAGCAATCTGGCTCACGGTCCGTTTACTGGACTAAAGGTGGTCGACATGACCGTCGCTATTCAAGGTCCCCACGCTGGCGCGTTTCTGGGCGATATGGGAGCGGAAGTTGTAAAAGTCGAACCCCCGGGTGGGGAATTAAACCGGTACGCCCGAGGGCCTGGTTTCGACTTCGATATGGAAGTCATGGGTAGCCAGCAAATAGCTATGAACCGTGGCAAGAAATCAATCGCTTTAGATGTGCATACCCGTCTGGGAATGAGCGTCCTTCAGGAACTCATAAAGGACAGCGACGTTTTTATAACTAACTACCGCGCAGAAGCGCTCGATCGAATGGAGTTAAGCTACGCCGACCTAAGTCAGATTAACCCCCGTCTGGTTTACGGCCGGGTTTCAGGGTTCGGACCAAAAGGCGAGGACGCTGGAAAGGCGATGCTCGATGGCGCTGCCCAAGCGAGGGGCGGATTAGCAGCCGTTTCAGGCCCTGCCGACGGGCCTCCAATGCCACCGGGAGCCACGATCGCAGATCATTCAGGAGCGATGCAACTTTGTTTAGGCGTGATCACCGCCCTATTCGTTCGAGAGCGAACCGGAAAAGGTCAAGAGGTAAATACGTCAGCACTCGGCGCGATGATGTGGCTTCAATCCTGGGAACTTACCCACACGGCAATGACGGGAGCCGACCTCTCGCGCGACGGCCAACATAATCCGAGTATCGCTAGCCCATACGGTGTGTATCAGGCTTCCGACGGAGGTTCATTTCTTTTAGCCGTCGCCATGTCAGATGAGTCTTGGGATGAATTTCTCGTTTTCGGAGGAAAGGCCCATATCGCCGTTGATTCCAGATGGGATACCGCTGCTAAACGCATCGGAATACGTGGTGACGGTGATGGTGTTCCTGAAGTGCGGGCCGAAATGCGCGAGGCATTTTCCTCACACACGACGGCCGAGTGGGAAGAATTTTTTCGCGAGCACCCTGAGATAATTTACGAGCGAGTTCAGGACTACCGAGAGCTATTGATTGACCCGCAAGCTATTGCAAACAGCTATTTGGTGGATATTCCTGTGCCAAATTTTGGCACCACTAAGGTCGTGAGTAACGTTGTCCATTTCAGTGAGACCCCTGGGGCAGGTCCTCAGCTACCGCCACCTTGCTTGGGAGAGCACACATCGGAAATCATGCTGGGCTTAGGGTTTTCGGAACAGGAAGTCGGGGAGGTTCTAGCTCCTATCGACTCGGCGGCCGCTGAGGTGATCGATTTAGTAATTCCTTGAGATTCATTGAATCGGCGCTGTCAATCAAAAGGGTCAGAGCTTTCTCACAACCCATGCTTCTTCTACTGGCCAGCGTTTTGCCCAGTCGAGTGTGACGTAAGTAAAGGGGCTTTCCTCTTGAACATCGTCAGGGTAAAGCTCTATAAGTTCTTCTACTTCGAAGCTGTTTTCTCGCAGAACACGAATCCGCTCTCCATGGGAGATATGGAATTCCACCCCTGGGTCATCATCCCATCCCATTCGATGCATGCCACGTAAAGGTCGGTTGAGGGAGTTTGTAGCGGCACCATCCTCTGATACTGAGAGCATCAGTTGCGTTGAGCTACCGAGAAAGACAAGTCGCCCACCAGAGCGCAGGACCCTCGCAGCTTCGGGTATCCATCGGTAAGGGTCGCACCATATTGCTGCACCATATTCGGAAATTGCAAAATCGAATGAGCCATCATCAAATGGCAAGTTCTCTGCATCGGCATGTATCAGGGGAAATGAGACGCCAAACAAGTTTTGGAGTTTGTTCGCGTTTTGAAGCTGCGCTCGTCAGTTATCCAGGGCTGTGGGACATCCCCCGAGTTTTCGGATCCACTCGGAGACATACGCTGTTCCGCAACCAAGTTCAATAGCGGCTCCCCCGCCGAAACTTTTCAGAAGCCCGACTTTACTTTCAGGAATTTGGTAGATCCCCCATGCGGGTTCGTGCGCTTCCCATGCGCGACGCCCTCGCTCCAACCATTCATCAGCCCAGGAGTCCCAGAGGTCACGATTGAGCTCCACATGTTCGGTGTCTTCTTCGTGGCCCATATCGGTTTAAGCGCAGAGGTAACTTGAATTAGCTGAGGCGACCGCAAGCCTTTTCCAGTTTTGTACTTTTGGCTCTTTCGGCCCGAGCTTCTATTTTGTTCCAATGCCTCATCGGAAGCTGCGACTCTCTTTCGCGTATCTACTCGTGCTGATTGCGTTGGGTTGCAGCGAAAGCAACCCGGTGTCTGTCCACGAACAAGATTTAACCGAACGACAAAAAGCTTGGTGTTCGCAAAACCCGCATAAGCATGCGGAAGGAGCTTCGCTGCTCTCTATCCGATTTATCGGTGATTACATCAGATCCTCGGGAGGTGACAGTGTTCCGCAGTTGGAGATGCTCGAACCTCCCTTCCTAGCAATTCCGTCAGGTAACGACGAACCGCTTAGCTACCGGGTGCAATTTGAGACTCAACGAGATTCTGACGCTGCGTGCGGCGCGGCATTGGATATTGCTAGCGAATAGTCGCAAGTAACGGTTATTTAGTTAGCTCAAAGTAATAATTCGAAAAGTATTGGCGAGAACAAACTACTTTTGAAGCATGCAGAGATCATCGCCTAAAACTCGCTTAAGTTCCGAAATAGAGGAATTGGAACTTGAATCGTTTGTCTTACAGCTGGAAGTTGACGGGCTCTGCGTTGTGCCACCCGAACAAACCGGAGTGGATGAGGAGACCATTAAGGCGGTTGCTGAACGGCTCCTTTTAGAGGCTGAGGAAACAGTCGGTTGCAGTTTCGACTTAGCTGAGGGTCCCGCCGCAGAGGTTACGATGAACGCAGATGAGAACGTAATTGCGGACTTGAGCGGCGACCATGGGGAGCCAACGCAATTCCTTCTGCAGCAACTTTGCGCGAGGGATCGACTCTTTCGCGATCTCGCGGTCAACCGGGTGGCCTTGGCTTTGATACGCCATCTCATCGGCCATGCTGCGACTCGCTTTAGCAGCCATAACGCATTTGTTAAGTGGCAGGGAGAGTTTGGCTACGGACGCAACCTCGGCATGCACTGTGATCAAATAGCAGTTCCCCGCCCGTGGGGAAGAAACGCCCTGACTGCGAACACTAATTGGTGCATTACTGATTACAGTCTTGAGGAGGGCGCACTCGTTTATGTACCAGGTTCTCACCGCAGAACGGAACCACCAAGATTTCCCGAAGCAGTTGAACTTGCCGTGCCCGTAGAGGCGCCGGCTGGATCGCTAATTGTTTTCCATGGCGCTACCTGGCATGGGGCCGTGCCTAGAGCTGTTGAAGGTATGCGACTTTCAATTGCTAACTATTTCCGTCACTACATGATCCTTCCACAAGATGACATCAAAAACCTCTTCCCAAGGAAGTTGGCTGATGATTGCGACGATCCGGATACGTTCAATTTGTTAGCCGGGTTTGCCGATGAATTTCCATATTCTCAGCAAACTGAAAGAATTCCTCGATTGGTGCAATGATGAGCGAACGCCGAAAGTTTTGCTCAATGAACGCTCGCCTTTGAAACAAAAATGTTCGTTCGGGCTACTTCTGGACTAGAAGTTGCGCATAAATATTCTCATTTAGTTAGATCGGCGCATATTTTTTGCAATCCATCGGACTGATCGTTGTTCCAGTTCGATACAGTTCGATTGAGAGGCACTGACCGTGCACGGCCTCATTTCCCTTTACAAATGGAGGTGTTCAACGTGAGTGATACTTCGCGCCGCGTCTACGACTCGATTCTCGGTTTGCTATCGAACGTCGATAACCCCACTCCTATGGTTCGTTTGTCGCGTCTAGTCCCATTTCAACACACAGAGGTTTACGCGAAGTTGGAGTGGTACAACCCATTTGGCGCTGTAAAGGACAGAGTCGCTTGGAATATGGTGCTTGATGCTGAGGATTCCGGGCGCATGAGCTCTTCGCAGAAACTGGTAGAGCCAACTTCGGGCAACACCGGCTTTGCGCTGGCAATGGTCGCAAATGCGCGCGGTTATTCGCTTACTACGCCGATGTCAAACCAAATTCCTGTCGAGAAACGCACCGCCCTGCGGCTAGCTGGTGCAGATGTACTCGAATTGGAAGATTCCCTGTGTCCTGCCCCTGGAGCACCAGAGGGGGCTATTGCGACAGCGGGACAGATGGCAGAGCAACCCGACTTTGAAATGCTCAACCAATATGCGAACGGGGCCAACCCTGAGGCGCACTATCGCACGACAGGCCCAGAAATTTGGCATCAGACGTCAGGTCGCGTCACACACTTTGTCGCGGGCCTCGGCACGTGCGGCACAATCAACGGTTCTGGAAAATTCCTTAAAGAGCAGAATGAGAATGTCCAGATAATTGGTGTGCACCCTCCGGCAGGGCACGATATTCCCGGGGTTAGGAGCTTGGAACAGCTCAGCCAAACTGAGTTCTTCACTCCGGAAGCATACGATGGGCTCGTTGAGGTAGGTAACGATCCGGCATTCGAAATGTGTCAGCGGCTTAATCAAGAGGAGAGCATCCCGGCCGCACCAAGTTCAGGAATGGCCTTGGCCGGTGCCTTCGATTCAATAGCCGATGAACCTGGCAACGTGGTGGTTGTGATCTTCCCTGACAACATCTTCAAATATGCGTCATCGGTCCTGAGTAACATTGAGGGCCTCGGGAGCGCTCCCGCTTCGGGCAGCAAGCGAGAGCAACTACTTGACTCGATGATCGAGAACGCGAGAGTAAATTCGCAACTTGCAGTTGATGTAGGTGATGCTCACCAGCTTTGGCAAGAGGAAAAGACTCTAGTAATAGATGTACGTGAACCCGAAGCTCACAATCAACGACATATTCCGGGTGCTATAAACATGCCACTCGATGAATTGCCTGCCCTAGCCGCATTCCTTCCCGAAGATCGAGATGCTCAGCTACTCAGTGTTTGCGAGCGCGGAAATCTTTCGCTCTCAGGCGTTTTGTTTCTGAACAGTCTTGGATATCGAAACGCAAGGAGCATTACGGGCGGCACGGAAGCCTGGGACGATAAAGGTTTCGCAGTTACGTCGAGCTGACCACCAGCGTCTTATAATCCCGAGCAAACAACGCAGCATTCACTTCTGCATGAAAAAGTTGGGTCATGGCTCTCAAACTCGGATACCTCTTACCCACTCGTGAGCGAATTATGAGCTCGAGCCCTTCGGTGCGACCAATGATTGATTCGGCTATGCGTGCCTCAGATCTGGGTTTCGATTCGATTTGGGCGGGCGACTCACTGCTGGCTCGCCCTAGACACGACCCCATCACTCTGCTCGCGGGTGTTGCAGGAGCAATACCACATGTTGAAGTTGGCACAGCGGTGCTACTTCCGGCGCTTCGTAATCCCGTAGTGCTCGCCCAACAGCTAGCGACCCTCGATCAAATAGCGGAAGGAAAGCTAATAGTCGGAGCCGGCATCGCACCAGACACACCAGCTGTTCGCTCTGAATTTACTGCAGCAGGAGTTCCCTTTGAGCGAAGAGTCGGACGGTTCATGGAGGGCCTGCAGTTATGTCGCGCATTGTGGACAGGTGAGCCAGTTTCTTGGCAGGGACGATGGTCTATCGACCAGGCGGCGCTCGCTCCAGTTCCCTTTCGTGAAGGAGGCCCAGCGATCTGGACCGCAGCCACTGTGAAGCCTGGAATAGAGCGAGCTGCCAAACACTATGACGGCTGGTTCCCTATTGGTCCTGACCCAATCACGTTCAAACAACAAAATGAAGAGTTTCGCGCGGCCGCCGTTGAGGCTGGTCGTAACTTCGAAGATTTAACAACCGCAATATATTTAACGGTTTCCATAATGAATGATCCGAGCGAAGCCGAGGCGACGATCGACGACTATCTGCAGATGTACTACAACGCCCCGCCAGCTGCCCTAAGGAGTTTCCAAGCCTGTAAGGGTGGAACATCTGACGAGGTGATGAGCTTTCTTCGGTCTTTCGTCGACGGCGGTGCAGAGCATCTCGTGATTCGCTGCGTCGGGGATCACCAAGCTATTCAAAAGACCATTGCTGAACGGCGCGACGAGCTAGTCAATTGAGAAACGATGCTTCCTTCGCCGATGCAACTTGGGAGCGCAAGATCTGAGATATAGCTAATCACCATTGATCTCAATTTGAGATGCAAAATTCGAAAAGTGAAAACCGCGGGCCGACCTCAAACCACTTCGGGTTCCAAATCATTTCGTTGACGCCACTTTCTCGACATTTGCATCAGAGACTGGCCTCCGAGGACAACAAAGAACTGCAAAACGCAGAGCACTGCAATAGTGGCTCCACCTGCGGTTCCGTAGTGGAAACTCAACAACAGACCAAAGAGCACTGCTAGCGATCCTGACACCACTGAGACAAGCATTATAAGAACAATCCGATTGACCAACAGGGCCGCAGTGGCTGGGGGCGCAACGATTAGCCCGAAAACCAGAAGCGTGCCAATTGCCTGGAAGCTGCTCACAATGGCAACCGCTATAAGGGCTAACAGAACAGCTTGCGCCAACTTAGGTCTCATACCAAGGGTTTGCGCTTTGACTTGATTGAACGTCAATGCGAGAAAAGGCCGGTACAAAAGAATAGTCAGCACGATCACGATTACAGCTGCGATGAATTGGTTTCGGAGGTCCGCTCGTGTCACTCCGAGCGCGTCTCCGAATAAAATTGCGGTTACGTCGGTCGCGAAAGACTTAGCCTTGGAGATAATCAGGACACCCAGGGCAAGCATCCCAACGAACAACAAACCGATTGCGGTGTCGTCCCGCATGACTGTGCGGTTCGACACAAAAGTGATCAGACCGCTCATTACTAGCGCAACAACGAATGCTCCAATTAAAGGGTTGAAGCTCCAGAGTACGGCGAGAGCTATTCCAGGAACAACGCCGTGGGCCAGTGCGTCACCCAGGAAAGCAAGCCCACGTAAAACTACCCAAGTTCCCACTAGTGACGTGGCAACCACGGCTAGGAGACCGCCGATTAACGCCCTCTGCATGAACGCTGGTTCGAATGCGTCAATCAGAAAATTCATCAACGGACCTAGCCATGGGTAACCATGCTACTAACCAGACAAAGAGTCCGAAATCAGCTTGCCGTTTGCTCTGAGCATCCCGAGGTAGGTTGCTGCGTCAGTGTCGGTCGCGCCAAGTGATTCGGTGAATAACGGCACGACTTTCATATCTCCGACTTCAGCCGCAAGAGTTTGGGCAAGAACATCCGAAGAAGCCACGTCTCCAAAGATAGCTTTCACGTTGTTTTCTTTGATGACTTCGACAAGTTCAGCTAATTCTTTTGCACTCGTGCTGTCCAAAGTGCTTGAACTTGGAATCACAGTACCCACGACAGCAAAATCATATTGGAGGGCGAAGTAACCAAATACTTGGTGGTTGGTTACGAGCACTCTTTGCTCGCTTGAGAGAGCAGCGAACATTGCTTTCAGCTCCTCGTTAACAGTTTCAAGATCTTCAACGTAACTCGCACCATTTGCCTTTATCGCTTCTGCGTCTAGGCCATCAACATTGGCAATTAAGGAGTCAACAAGAGCCTCGACGACCATGATCATTTGAACGGGGTCAGTGAAGAAGTGTGGATCGGTTCCGCTGTGGTCGTGACCGGCGTGATCGTCATGACCGGCGTGATCGTCATGATCATCGTGATCATCGTGATCGTCATGATCGTCATGATCATCGTGATCATCGTGATCATCGTGATCGTCATGATCATCGTGATCATCGTGATCATCGTGATCATCGTGATC
>Ga0209036_1000246_pt1 | contig 22808 bp, 21 predicted proteins | sample MarorgKNORR_S2LV_3_FD_188222 | JGI IMG/M metagenome (GOLD analysis project Ga0209036, IMG submission 188222) | Marine microbial communities from the Southern Atlantic Ocean, analyzing organic carbon cycling - DCM_A/KNORR_S2/LV (SPAdes) (version 2) | ecosystem: Environmental > Aquatic > Marine >... | reverse complement strand
ATTATCAAATCAAGGAACCTTTTTCGATATCTAAATTCTTTATCTGAAACCAAGTTAAATTTTTCTCCATCCTTCTCTTTGACGTCAGGAATAGGTTTAATATTTTTAGATAAAATCGTTAATTGCGAAACTTTAATTGTCAGAGCATCTGTTTTAGTCTTAAAAACCTTTCCTACAATTCCTACAAAATCACCTATATCAGTAAGTTTAAATAAATTATAATTATCTTCTCCGACATCATCTCTTGCAATATAAAATTGAATTCGGCCTTCTTGATCTTGAATATTTGCAAACGATGCTTTTCCCATTTTTCTTAAAGACATGATTCTTCCCGCCAAAGAAACCTCAGAATCAATTAACTTTTCATTTATTTCTGATGAATGATGAGAGCACTTATAATCATAAGCGTAAGGCTCTACCCCCAATTCACGAATCTTTTTTAACTTTTCGAGTCGATTGTCAATAATTTGTTTTAAGCTTTTGTTTTCCATCTCGAAAACTTATTTATTTTTTTCCATTTTATCTAACAAATAACTATATATAAAATCATCAATATTACCATCCATTACTGATTTTATATTACCTACTTCATGCTTTGTTCTATGATCTTTAATCATATTATAAGGATGAAAAACATACGATCTAATCTGATTTCCCCATCCTATATCTTTTTTTTCGCCTTGCAACTCTTTTTTATTAAGTAATTGTTTTTCCATTTCCAATTGAAAGAGTTTTGACTTTAATACTTTTAAAGCTTGTTCTTTATTCTTGTGTTGTGATCTTTGAGTTTGACATTGAGTCACAATTCCTGATGGCATGTGTGTAATCCTGATAGCAGAGTCAGTTTTATTAACATGTTGACCTCCTGCTCCGCTTGATCTAAATGTATCTATTCTTAAATCTTTTTGATTTATTTCAATATCAATATCTTCATTAACAGCTGGTGAGACAGATACTGAAGCAAATGAAGTATGCCTTCTACTATTTGAATCAAATGGCGAGATTCTAACTAATCTATGAATACCAATTTCAGCCTGTAATAATCCGTAGGCATAATCACCAGAAATCTCTACAGTACAATCTTTTAAACCTGCTTCATCTCCATTTTGGAAATCAATTACATTAAATTTAAAACCCTTTGACTCTGACCACATTGAATACATTCTATATAACATTTCAGCCCAATCTTGACTCTCAGTTCCTCCAGCTCCTGGATGAATAGTAACAATGGCATCATTAATGTCATTATCTCCATTCAAAATGAGTTTTAATTCAAAATCTTTTATCAGGTTTGAAAAAACATTTAGTTCATTTTCAACTTCAATCTCTTCAACTTGATTTTTATTTAAAAACTCGAGCAATACTTCAACATCTTCAGCTTTTTGGATGAGACTTTTTCTTAGTGCAATATCTTTTTCTAAAAAAGATATTTTTTTCATGACTAATGTTGATTCAGATTTATTTTCCCACATTGTGGGATCAGAAATTTTTTCTTTTAAAGATTGGAGTTCAGAAGTCTTTGATTTAAGGTCAAAGATACCTCCTGATTTGATTATATTTTTCTATTGATATTGAATATTTCTCTTTTAAATCCATACACCTAACAATACTCCAATAGTTAATAATACTCCTGTTAGAAAGTGAATTCCAATAGTTGATACATTAACAATTAATAATTCATATGGTAATTGTTGAAGATTTGCATCATCTTTTTCCCATTGAATTAACCATTCAGAACCTTTCTTTGATGCGAAATTGAAAATAAGTAATGGGATTAATGCAATTAATGTGAAATAATTTTGAGCATATATAGATGCTCCGACAATCAATAAAAAAGAAGCAATCATTAGTCCCTTCCATACTGAAAAAGGCTTTCTATAATCTGCTTTTTCACCAGGACCAGCTAATTTTACAACCCAGCTATTTTTATTTGCTGCTTTATCAGCATTATAATCTTGGAAACAGTTTATAAACAATACCAGGGCAATGAAAATACCAACAGGAACTGAGTAAAAGAGTGTTACAATAGGATCAATTGATTGAGCTGGTGCAACAGCTAAATTCTGCATTAAAGCAGCACCATAAACCATAAGAGGACCAAAACCTATAAATACAGCTAAATCACCAAGTCCATTATAAGCTAACTTAAAGAATCCGGTATACATAACACCTAGAAAGACACCTAAATACCCTAAATACATTAATACAGAATCCATTCTGCCATCAAAAAAAAGATTGTTCAAATTTAAACCAATTAAAATAGTTACAGAAAAGAAAAGAATTGAAAGTAATAACATGTTAGTAGGAGTAATTAATCCAGACTGTATTGCTCTAGATCCTCCGTTAAAAGGACTTGCAAGCTTATTCATTTCATCATTACGGGATTTATGATCAAAATAATCATTAATATTATTAGTACCAATTTGAGCACAAACAGCACCTAACATAACCATCCAAAATATAGACCAATCAAAAATGCCAAACTGTTTATATGCAATTGCAGAACCTAGCATTATTGGTGCTATAGTTGCTGTCAAAAAAGGTGCCCTTACAACAGTAACCCAATATTTTAATGTGTTCAATATATTATTTTTAACTTCATTAAATAAGCCAATTCTATTCTCAGGGATTTCCATCCATTCAAATTGTTCTTCAGCATAAAAATCAACATATTTAATTGTTGTAGGTTGAATTTTGTAATATCCTATTACATCATTAGCAATCAAGAAATCATCATGCATGTATTCTGAAAATGCTTGAGTAACATTTAAAATTGCTTTTTTTGCTTTTTCTGCTTCTTCTTGATCGGTGATTTTAGAAGCATATGCATCAATTTGCAATTCCTTGATACCGTCTTCACCATCAGGTCTAATTACACATTGGACTTTTGGGTTAACTGAAATTTGTACTGCTTTTCTCGAAGGATTAAAAGTGAAGAAATATATATCTAATCCATCATTTGCGAAATAAACATTTGCGGCAGATGAGTTTCCAGCAACACTTGTTGATAAAGTCATAAAATCTGATCGATTTAGTAAATCTAAAATCTTGTCTTTTAGCATTTTTAAGCTTCCTCTATAAATTCATTCATTTTTTCTTTGAGAATATCACCAAGTTCATCCAAAGATAGGGCCGAACTTATAAAATATCCATTCTCTGCAACAGAAATTTTTCCACTTTCTTCTGAAATAACTACAGCTAAAGCATCACTTTCTTCTGAAATTCCAAGCGCTGCTCGATGCCTAGTACCCATCTCTGGATTCAAAGTCTTGCTTTCAGTGAGAGGTAGAATACATGCTGCTGCTTCAATTAAGTTATTATGTATTACTACAGCACCATCATGCAATGGCGATGAAGGATTGAAAATTGATACTAGCAATTCTGGACTAAATGATGCATGCATTGGTACAGCATCAGAAACTACGTTTTTTAATGAATTCTCTCGTTCAAAAACCAGCAAAGCTCCCCAATTATTTTTTTTAATCTCTGAAATACTGGATATGATATCTTCTTGGATGGCAGTTTTTTCAATTTGGAAAAGTTTTCTTAAAATTCGATTCTGGCCAACTGAAGTTAATAGTCTCCTTATCTCAGGTTGAAATAGAATTACGAATACTACAACCCAAACAGTTTGAAAAAGATTCAAAAGCCAAGATGTAGCTTTGAATCCAAGAATATTGATTATAAAGCCAGCAAAAAATATTATTAACAAACCTATGAGCATTTGTCCACCCCTAGTTCCTCTGAAATATGAATATGCGTAAGAGAAAATGAAAGTAACTAGGATTAGATCAAATAAATCAGTTAGTGTAAACTTTAAAAAACTTATCTCGAAAAGGTTCATATATTAATTTAGGTAATTAAATGGTTTGAATTAAAAATTTTATTTGCAATTATTAATGCTTTATTTGTTTCAGCGACATCATGAACTCTGAAAATCTTAGCTCCATTTTGAAATCCAATAATATTTGCAGCCAAAGAACCTTCGAGTCTATCTTCTTCAGGAAGATTTAATGAAATTCCAATAAAAGATTTTCTTGAAGCACCAAGCAAAACTGGAAAATCCATTGATGTAAAATGTTTTAAATTATTAATTATTTCAAAATTATTTTCTACAGTCTTTCCAAAACCAATTCCTGGATCAATAACTATTTTTTTAGGATTTATTCCTTTAGAAATTATGAAATCTATTCTATCAAGAAGGTAATCTTTAATATCTGATATTAAAGATTCATACTGAGGATCATCCTGCATATTCTTTGGGGTTCCTTTCATATGCATAATAATTAAAGGACAATCAAATTTTAAAGCTACATCAACCATCAATGGGTCAACTTCCATTGCACTAACGTCGTTTATTACTGAAGCACCTGAATTAAGAGCTGCAGTTGCTACTTGAGATTTTGTAGTATCTATTGATATACAAATATCAGATTTTTTTCTAATACCTTCAATAACGGGTACAACTCTTGAAATCTCTTCTTTTAAACTTACAGGGTCAGAAAATGGTCTTGTTGATTCTCCTCCTATATCAATTATATCTGCTCCTTGATCGATCATTTCAAGAGCATGATTAATAGCAGTATTTTTTTCAAGATATTTTCCTCCATCTGAAAAAGAATCAGGAGTGACATTTAATATTCCCATGATTAATGATTGCTTTTTTTTACTTAAAAGCCAATCATTGAAATTTTTGATATTCATGGATTATTTTTTTGAGATTTTTTTTCCAGACATCATGACTTTAATATCAGATCCATCAATAGTTTCATGTTCAAGCAATTCTTCAGCCATCAAATGAAGCAAGTCAATATTGTCTTCTAAAATTTTTCGTGCATTGTCTTGTGCGTTTTTAATGATTGATACCACCTCATGGTCAATCATTTGAGCAGTTTCTTCGCTGTAATCTCTATGTGATTGTATTTCTCTTCCTAAGAAAATTTCTTCATTCTTTTTTCCGAAAGCCATTGGACCCATTTTATCACTCATTCCCCATTCACAGACCATTCTTCTGGCTATGCTAGTAGCTCTTTCAATATCATTTGATGCACCAGTGGTGATTTCATCTAAAATTAAGTCTTCAGCAGCTCTACCGCCCATCATAACAGCTAGTCTGCTTAAAATATATGTCTTAGAATAACCATGTTTTTCATCTATAGGAAGTTGCATAGTAACCCCTAATGCCCTCCCTCTGGGAATTATTGTTACTTTATGAACAGGGTCAGCCTCTTTAGAAAATAACGCTACAACTGCATGTCCAGCTTCGTGATATGCAGTAACTTTTTTTTCATGATCAGAAAGAACCATACTTTTTCTTTGCACTCCCATAAGAACCTTATCTTGGGCTTCTTGAAAATCAGAATTGTCAACAGTGGCTTTTCTTTTTCTGGAAGCAAGCAATGCAGCTTCATTTACAAGGTTGGCTAAATCAGCTCCTACCATACCAGGTGTTCCTTTTGCAATATCTAATAAATTGACTGATTTAGGTTTCATTTTAATTTTCTTTGTATGAATCTTCAAAATATCGTGTCTTCCATTTAAATCAGGAACATCAACAACAACTTGTCTATCAAATCTTCCAGGTCTAAGTAATGCTGAATCAAGGACGTCTGGTCTATTTGTTGCTGCCATCACAATAATGCTACTAGAATTATCAAACCCATCAAGCTCAACCAACAATTGATTTAGGGTTTGTTCTCTTTCATCGTGACCGCCGCCTAATCCAGCACCTCGTTGACGACCAACTGCATCTAGCTCATCAATAAAAACTATTGCAGGAGCATTTTTATTTGCCTGCTCAAACAAATCTCTAACCCTAGATGCACCAACGCCAACAAACATTTCAACAAAATCTGCACCACTAATACTGAAGAAAGGGACATTCGATTCTCCAGCAACTGCCCTAGCTAATAATGTTTTTCCTGTTCCTGGAGGACCAACTAATAAAACACCTCTTGGGATTTTTCCACCAAGTTTTTCAAATTTTTTGGGGCTTTTTAAATAAGCTATAACTTCCTCAAGCTCTTCCTTTGCCTCAATACAACCAGCAACATCCTTAAACTTTACTTTCTTTTGATGACCAGAGAAAATTTTTGCTTTGCTTTTTCCAAAGCTAAATACATTATTCATCCCACTTCCAGATCCTTGCATTCTTCTAATTATGAATAACCAAAATGCAATCAAAAGTAACCATGGTGCAAAACCTAATAACCAACTTGTCCAATCAATTTTTTCACCTTCAAAATTGTATTCGATATTTTTTTCGTCCCACAACGCAATTTGATCAGAATAATCAGCAGGTAAATACACAACAAACAAAGTTCTTTCTTCAAATGATGCACCATGTTTATTAACTAAAGTTTCTGGCTTAAAAAGCTCTCCATGGAAAGAATTATCATTTTCAACGGAGGCTTCTTTAATTTTATTTTCAGTAAGTAATTTTTTGTAAGTATTATAAGATACTTCAACTTCATTTTCTGATTCATCTGGAAGAAAAGCAAACGAAGCAATTATAAATAAAATAATTGATGCCCAAATAAGCATTGAACTCGGTCCATTAGGTGCTTTTTTCGGATTTGGTTTTTTATTTGTCTGATTTTTCATTGGAGATGAATTTAATAAAAATGAATAATAAAAAAACTAATTCCTAAAGAAATTTAATTTTGCAACTTTAATTGTATCTTTATGAATTTTATATTTGTCACTTAATTGATATCCGGCAACCCATATAATTTCATTATCATTACAAACAACTAAAGATTCTTTTCTTTTAATCATTGATAATTTTTTATCTTTTAAAAATTTGACTACTTTTTTCTTTCCACTCATTCCCAGGGGTAAAAAAACATCATTATCTCTAACTGATCGAATTACTAAATTATTTTTTAATTTAGATGCATCGATATATTCGACTTGATTATTATCAGTAAAATTCTCTGGCACATCTTTAAAATCCCAAGAAAATGTAAAATTCATTGCTTTAAATTCTTCTCCAGCTTCAACCTCATTAAAAATTTCATTATTTAGATTTTTGTAAATAAATAATGAATTTTGATCAATGAAAATAGTTTTTGTATTTAACTGTTTTATGCTTCCTGTATGATTTTTTCTAAAAAAATCTTTTAGTTCACGAATATCTGTTTTTGAAAAAGAATTATTACTTTTTAAACATGCTTTAGAAAAAATTTTTAACTGTACAAGAAAAGGTAGGTTAAAAAATTCTGCTTTATTTATCTCGATGATTTCATCATTTACTTTAAAATGGTCAGAATTACAGAAATGTTGAACATTAAATGAAATTAAATGCTGAACATCTTCCATTCGGTTTGTTAAATCAATAAAAGGAATATGAATATCATTTTTAATTTTTTTTAACTCAGGTACAATATTAGCTCTTAAGAAATTCCTAGTAAATTTTGTATCTAAATTTGTAGGATCATCCAAATAGTTTAAATTATTCAAAGCAGCATAATCAACAATCTCTTCTTTCGAAATGTCATTTAAAGGTCTAATGATGTTTTGATTTACTTTACGTATACCTTGAAGTCCATCTATTCCAGAAGAATTAAGAATTTTCATTAATATAGTTTCAACTTGGTCATCAGCATGATGAGCAGTTACAATAAAATCTGCATTAATTTCTTTTCTAATTTCCTCTAATTTATTATATCTTAGCTTTCTTAGTTGAGATTCAATATTTGAAGTTATTTTTGTTGATTCTAAACTCTTGATAATTAATCTACATTGCTTTTCTTCACATTTAACTTTCACAAAATTTTCCATTCTTTTTGATTCTGAATGATAATTATGATTTATATGTGCAACAGAATAATTTAATGAATCATGATTTTTTTGAAACAAATCTAATAAAACCATTGAATCTACACCGCCAGATACTGCTAAAAGAAAATGAGAATTCTCATCTCCAATTAGAGAATCAATATTTGATAAAATTTTATTTTGCATATTTCACTAAAAATGGATTTGTTTTCAATTCATGTTCTAATGTTGTTATTTCACGATGCCCAGGGAGCAAAGTAGAATTAACATCGTATGAATTTACAAACATTTCTAATGATTTTTCCATATGAGCTGGATTTGATGTCTGAAGATCAGTTCTGCCTATAGATCCCTTAAAAATTAAATCTCCACAAAAAATAAGTGAATCTATTTCAAAACTCATACAGCCAGGAGAATGTCCAGGATTATATGTAACATTAAATTCAAATGAGCCAATACTTAATTTTTTTGTAGTTTCTTCTATCCAATGACTAACTTCAGGTCTATCTGAATTAATACTCATATACCCTTTCATTAAGTCATAGTGATCCAACATCATACTATTGCCTCTACATATATAGAAAGGAATATTGTAATTTTTTATACAATCACTCGCTGAGGCAATATGGTCAATATGAGCGTGTGTAGCTAAAACAGCTATAGGAGATAAATTTTGAGCTTTTAAATAATCATTAATTAAATCAAAACCTAGACCAGGATCAATAATAATTGCTTCATTTTTATCGTTTGACAAAATGTAGATGTTTTGATCTAAAAGTTTTGAAATTATTTTTTTGTATTTCAAGATTAAACTCTGTCAAAGAAAAATCCACCTAAAGAATTAATTTTATCCTGGTATGAATGTGGATTTAAAAATCTAACAGTTGCAGCAATACTAGAAAGGATTGAATTTCCATCTTGGGGCGTAAAACAAAAACCTGAAATTTCATGATCATTACGTACATTAATAGAATCTTCAACTACAACAGTTTGATTTAAAATTCTTCCATACAAGCCTTGATCTCTTCCAAAAGAGAAAACCTCATTAGTTGAATGATGCTCTGTCAAAGAAACTCTATCATTTGAAGTGAGTAAATCAATGACTTTCTGTTTAGAAGTAGGCTCTTTAACCTTCAAATTAAACCATACTGTATGCATATATTGAGAATTAACCTTCATGGCTGATGAAAAAAGGTCAAGGTCTAAGTTCATTGTTCTAAATAAACCTGCAGCATCCTCAGCATGATGAGTGCCATATACTGGATGGCCGTGATCATTTACTGTTGGTGCAGGAACAAAACTACCAGTTTGACTTATATCGTTACTTCTTCTAATGCAAACAAACTTTCCATCAATTAAATTATCAGGAGATATACTTAATGCAATTGTATTCACTAAACATGCAATATTGTGTGTATTACAAGAAACTACTTGTAAAAATTGATCTTCAGAATTAATTACATGATCATTAATTCCCCTAGCATACTTTTTACCAAAACCATCTTCACTCCCTTGGGCAAGAAATCCTTTGACCTTGTCAGAATATTTTTCATAATAATCTAATTTATTTTTATGTCCAAATCCTGATGGAGTACAATCAATAACAACAGAACTTCTTGACACAGCTTCATCCATAGTAAATTCCGGCTCTAAACCTATTTCTTTAAAACTTTCAACTCTATCTTCATGCACTGAAAGCCTAGCGCCTTTAGCCATTAAGTTTTTTATTTTTGGAGCGTCCTTTGTTAAAGGAGACTGCTTGTGAAAGGTAACTTCGTCAATACCTAAATTGCTTTTTTGTTCGCAAAGAATACCAATAAGAGGTTCTCCGATAGTACCGGTTCCAACAACATGAACTATTTTTCTTTCCATAACTATAATTCCCCCAAATTAACGTCTATATTTTTTAATATTTAAAATGAACCAAATAAAGATAGTGATAAATACAACAAAAAGTGCTGACAAAAAATATGATAAATAACTATACATATCTATCTTCAATGTCCTGTTTTTTTAATACTTCAATTTTTAATAATAACATAAAAATCATTAAAGCAGTAAAAGATAATAACGAAAACAAGAATGGATTTAAAATTCCAGAAGGCTGTTTATTCATTCCTAATTGAGGATGAGATTGAATTTCAGCTGCCCAAAAATTTACAGAAGCAAAAATGATTGGTATATCTAAAAATGCAATAATTCCTATAATAGCACAAACTAGTGCAGCTCTTTGACGATATAACCCAATATTTCTCATTATAAAATATCCAATATAAATTAAAAATAATACCAGAGTAGTAATTAACCTAGGTTCCCAAACCCATGGTTTTCCCCATATAGGTGTAGCCCAAATAGGACCTGTTAATAGAACTAAAGCAGTAAAAATAGTCCCGATTTCAGCTGATGCAAGGCCAACTCTGTCATATTTAAGATTTTTTGTAAATAAATAATAAATACCGCTAACCATGACAATGAAATATGCCAAAAATCCTGACCAAGCAATTGGAACATGTAGATAAAATATTTTTTGCGCCCACTCTTGCTCAGGAACCATAGGAGTAAAGAAAATTATCCAAACCAAATTAGATATCATCAAAAAAATTGTAATTATAAAATAAGTTAAGCTCATTATTGTTTAATTAATTTCCCAAATAAATTTATTCCTAGTAGAATTCCAATCAAGCCAAAAGTTAATAATATCATCCAAGATTCAATATATAAAGATGATATTTCTCCAATAATAATTCCAAAAAGAATATTTGATGCGTTTATAAGCACCGGAATAATCAAAGGAAAAAAAATGACTGGAAATAAAAAGCTCTTCGATGTATTTGTATTTGTAATTAAGAAAATTAAAATACCGAAAGATAATAAGCCAAAATTAGTCACTATGCTTAACAGTAAAAGATTGAACAAAATTTCAAAACTCAAATCTGATAAAATCATATAGCTCAAAAATATAATCAATTGTACTCCAACGAGTATAAAATTTAGAGATAGTAATTTTGCAAAATAAATTCCTGTTAAATCAATAGGAGTAGAATATATAAGATCATAAATATTATAATCTTTTTCTCTGGCAAAAGAATTCTCTATAAGCTTAATAGTGGATAGAGAAATAATAATCCAGAAAAAACCAGTAAAAACGGTCGTATCAAAAATTTTTGATAAGGGAAATGAAAAAAGTAAGAACATAAAGCATGCAATTGCAAAGAAAGTTATATAAAGTAAATTGAATGATGATTTTCTTTCTAAAAAAAACTCATTTTTTATAAGCTTGAAAATCATTCTTCTTCCTTGAAATCTTCAACTGAAATTATACTATCAAATGAGGATTGCTCTGTATTTTGATGAGTAGAATAAATAATAGATTTATTCTTTGATTTAAAGTCTTCAAAAATATTATTAAAAATTTTAATTCCTTCTCTATCTAAATTACTAAAAGGTTCATCAATTAAGAGGTAATCCCAATTTAAATTCATTGCAATACAAAGCTTATTACGTTGCAAATTACCTCTTGAGAGAAATTTCAAAGGCAAATCTTTAAACTGTTCAATATTTAAAGTTTTTAAAGAATCGTTGAAGAAAGTTTGGTCATAATTTTGATTATGATAAGTCGAAACAACCTTTAAATTTTCTTCAATTGTTAGATCTCCAAAAATATTAAGCTTATCACTAAGAAATAGATGACCATTTAAACAATTGTAATTAATTGATCCAGAATCATAATTCATTAGACCCGATAAACATTTTAGAAAAGTTGTTTTTCCAGATCCATTATTTCCGACTATCACGCAAATTTTTCCTAGTTCAAGCTCAAAATGAACATTCTTTAATATTGATGTCTGTGAAAAAGATTTGGAAAGATTGATTACTTGTAACATTATTTCATATGCTTAATTAATGGCCAAAATACATAAAAAATTACAACTATTAGAAGAAAGAAAATAAATGACTGATTAAATATTTCCATTTATCTGCGTCTCCCTTTTGATGGCCAAAAAGCAAATAGCGAGCCAATAACCATTAAAACTCCCCCGATCCAAACCCAATTAACTAATGGATTGATCATTATTTTAAAGTATCCAATATTTTTTTGAGCATCATATGCTGAAAAAATAGAATAAATGTCCTTTTGAATAGTACTATGAATATCTAATTCGCTATGAGGTTGTCTCTTTTCTGGGTCTGAATTCCAATAAAAATAAATTCTTTTTTCAGGTTTAAGATTTGTCAATAATTGATTATTACTGTCGACGACATCAATATCACTTAAAAATGCATAATGATTATCACGTGCTTCACTTTTAATGCTATTTAACTTAAAAACATAGTTTGAAAAATAAATTTGTTCACCTGGTGATAAGCTAAATTCCTTTTCAACTTCAAAAGCTCTTCCAATAAAACCGATAAATAAAAGCACAATTCCAATATGAACTATATAACCTCCATTTTGATGCCTATTACTTAAAAACATTTTGATTAATGAGCTGAAGAAATTAGATGATCTATTATATTTTTTATATGATTTATAAAATTCGCCTAAGATTGAACTTAGAGTAAAAGATACTCCCATAATAGCAACAAAGACATATAATTGAAATATGCTAGAAAATATGAGATATATTAATCCAGATAAAAAACTTAAAATCATTGGCAACTTAAACCTTGAAAACAAGACACTTTTTGAAGTATTATTCCAAGAAAGCAATGGTCCAATCCCCATCAAAAATAAAAGTACAAGACCTATTGGAATATTCAATTGGTTAAAATAAGAAGCTCCTACATAAATTTTATTTCCATCCCATGCTTCGGACAAAATTGGAAATAAAGTGCCCCACATGATTGTGAAACACATTAGAATTAAAATTAAATTATTGTATAGAAACCCTCCTTCTCTTGAGCTAAATGAGTCAATTTTATCTGGAGTATCTAAATAAGATTTTCTTTTTATGAACCAAAATAACGTATAAAGAATTAGCATTGATAAAAATGTAAAAAACATTGGACCAAGATTTTCCGCAGTAAAAGAGTGTACAGATGAAATAATTCCACTTCTTGTTATAAATGTACCAAGGATAACCAGTATATAAGTTGAAGTTGCAAGCAAGAAGTTCCACTTCTTTAACATTCCTCTTTTTTCTTGAATCATCGATGAATGGATAAATGCTGTTAAGGTGAGCCAGGGCATCAGCGATGAATTTTCAACTGGATCCCATGCCCAATATCCACCCCATCCTAATTCATTATAAGCCCAATAACCTCCTAGAATAATTCCTGCTGATAAAAATGTCCAAACAAATAGAGACCATCTTCTAATTGACTGAACCCATTCAAAAGAAATATCTCTTGATATAGAGGCTGCTAAAGCCATAACAAATATTATAGCAGAACCAGTAAATCCAACGTACAATATAGGAGGATGGATAGCCATAAAGAAATTTTGTAGTAAAGGATTTAAACCATTCCCATTCTGTACAATAATATCTGGGGAAACTGGCTCAAATGGATTTGCAATAAAATTTGTTAGAAGAATGAAAAAAGAAAAGATAAAGGATAATATTATAAAGGAATGAAATTTTAATTTTTTCATTTTATTTAAAGTGGTAAAAATGTAACAAACTGTAAATAGAGCTGTGATAAAAGTCCAAAATAATAATGAACCTGCTTGTCCTGCCCATAATGCAGTTACCTTAAAAAATATGGGAGTTTCATAACTAGTATATTGAGCTACATATTGTAAATTAAAATTAGAAATTAATAATTCATTTAGTAAGCAGAAAAATGCTAAAAATATACTATAGCATGTTGCTAAAATCGCTCTTTCAGCTACCTGCAAATAATTATCATTATTAAATTTTCTATATAAAGCTAGAAATATAAATGAAGAAAAAATTAATCCACCAGCTAAGCTGATTGCAATACTACCAATTTGAGAAATCATTATATTTTTTCTATATTTTTAAGATCACCTTCATATCTGGAAGCACACTTAGTCTGTAGCTCCGTGGCAGATATCAAACTATTATTATAAGAACCAGAAACGACGACTTCTGCATCATCTTTAAAAAGATCTGGTCTTATTCCATAATAATTAACCTTAACGCTATCATTATTCTGATAAACAAAAAAAGATACTTCAAGTTGGTCATCATCTGAGATTTGAATCGAGTTTGGTTTTATATAACCACCAACTTTTATTTTCTGGATATCATTTGATTCACTCGCTAACTCAGAAATTGAATAATAGCGCACTGTTAATGAGTTATCTTTTTTTATATTAGTTAGGTAGAAAACCCAACCAACAATTAAGATAAAAATAATTAAAATTGATGTAGTAACTTTATTCATAATTTAAATTCCAAAAGACTCTTCCCATTCCCCATATACTTTCTTCATGACTTCTACAATTTCACCAACAGTTCCACCTTCTTCAGCTACTTCTATCAGAAAAGGGACTAAATTTAAATCTTTTTTACATGCATCGCTTAATTTTTTCATCTTTTCTTGTAAAATTTTTTCATTACGATTTTTTCTAAGATTTTGAATCTTGTTTTCTTGAGTATCTTGAGCATCTTTTGAAATCTTTAAAATCTCAATATCCAACTCTTCATCTTTTTCAATAAAGTCATTAACCCCAACAATTATTCTTTCATTGGAATCAACTGATTCTTGATAAATGGATGCAGACTCTGCAATTTTCTTTTGAAAATAACCATCTTCAATTGCTTGAACAGTACCACCCATTTCCTGTATTTCATCAAAGTATTTCATAGCTTGCTCTTCTAGCTTATCAGTTAATTCTTCTACATACCAAGATCCACCAAGAGGATCAGCAACATTAGGAACACCGGTTTCAAAAGCTAATATTTGTTGAGTTCTTAATGCAATTTTTGCAGCTTTTTCAGATGGCAAAGCTAATGTTTCATCAAGAGAATTAGTGTGTAATGAATTTGTTCCTCCCAATACAGCCGACATTGCTTCAAAAGCAGTTCTTACAATATTATTTTCTGGCTGTTGAGCTGTTAAAGAACAACCTGCTGTTTGCGTATGAAATTTTAGCTTTAAAGAGTTTTCACTTTTTGCACCATATTGATTTTTTAACCTATTTGCCCAAATTCTTCTAGCAGCTCTATACTTAGCTATTTCTTCAAAAAAATCCATATGTGCATTAAAAAAGAAAGATAACCTATGTGCAAAATTATCTATCTTCAATCCTCTTTCTAAGCATTCTTCTATATAAGCAAACCCATTATTTAATGTAAAAGCAAGCTCTTGTGCAGCAGTTGAACCAGCTTCTCTAATGTGATAGCCACTAACTGATACAGGATTATATGATGGCATATTTTCAGAACAATATTCAATTATATCTACTACAAGCTTTACTGATGGTTCAGGAGGGAAAATCCATTCTTTTTGAGCCATATATTCCTTTAAAGCATCGTTCTGAAGAGTACCACGAAGTTTACTGATATCAATTTTATTCTTCTTAGCTAGTGCTACATAAAATGCAAAGAGAATAATAGCAGGTCCGTTTATAGTTTGTGATACTGAAATTTTTTCAAGGTCAATTCCATCAAAAAGAATTTCCATATCTTGTAATGAAGCAACATTAACGCCACAAACACCAACTTCGCCAGATGAAAGTTCATGATCTGGGTCATAACCCATTAAAGTAGGCATATCATAAGCTACTGATAAGCCTGTTTGACCATTTCTAAGCAGATATTTATATCTTTCATTTGTTTTCTCAGGTGTACTAAATCCTGAAAATTGTCTCATGGTCCATAACTTTCCTCTATACATATTCTTATGAATACCTCTAGTATATGGGAAACTTCCTGGATCAATATTATAGTTTTTTTTGCTATCAGAAGATGAATAAAAATCTTTTAAATCATCACCGCTAATGCTTTTAAAACTACCTTCTCTTTCAACTTTCTTACTCATTTGATTTCCTTAGAAAATTATAAACCTTTTCATACAAAGTCATTGAATCTAATCCTATTTCTTCTAATAAAACATTTCTTGGTCCATGATCAACAAATCTATTTGGAACACCTAGCGTTAGTATAGAATTTGAAATATGATTTTTATTAGACCAATTGATAATTCCTTCACCAAATCCTCCATCAGTTACTCCTTCTTCAATTGTAACAACTAGTTTATATTTTGGCAAAGATTCAATTAAAAAATTCTCATCCATAGGTTTTATAAATCTACAATTAACTACTTCTGAATTAATGTTCTGTTCTAAAAGCATACTATTTACCTCTAGACTCTTTGATACCATTGAACCAACAGCTAAAATTAGCACATCACTTCCTTTAGTTAAAACTTCCCATGAACCTATTTCAATTTTTTCTGGAGATTTTTTTTCAAAATTCACTGATTGTTCTTTTGGATATCTTATAGTAAATGGTTTTGCCTTATTCAAAGTTGCGGTAAAAAGTAAATCTCTTAATTCATTACCATCTTTAGGAGCTGAAATAATAATATTTTGAATACATCTCAAATATGCTATATCCAGAACTCCATGATGAGTAGCACCATCTTCACCAACTAAACCAGAACGATCCATGCAAAAAATGACAGGTAAATTCTGTAAAGCAATATCATGGATTATATGATCAAAAGCTCGCTGAAGAAAAGTAGAATAAATTGCAACAACAGGAATTTTACCTTCTGTTGATAATCCTCCACTAAAAGTAACTGCATGACCTTCAGCAATACCAACATCAAAAAATCTTTCAGGAAATTTTGAAGAAAAATCAACCAAACCTGTTCCTTCTCTCATTGCAGCAGTTATTGCAACTATCTTTTTATTTTCTTCTGCTAAATCACATAAAACCTCACCAAAAACATTCTGATAAATAGGATTTTGAATGCTTTGATTTATACTATCCTTTTTCTTTTCTTTTACTCCATGATACTTTATTGGATCATCTTCAGCATAGTCAAGGCCCTTCCCTTTTTTGGTAATTGCGTGCAAAACTACGGGACTGTCATATCCTTTTATATTTTCTAAAATCTCTACCATTTCTTCAATATTATGGCCATCAACAGGGCCAAAATATCTAAAACCTAAATCCTCAAAAACTGTTGTTGGTAAAAAGAATTTTTTTGCACTCGATTCAGCTTTCCTCAAAATAGATTCTATAATTTTCAAACTTTTAGGAAGTTTTTTAATGGTTTTATAAATCCATCTTCTTAATCTATTATAATTTTTATTAGTTGCAATTTTTACAAGATAATTCCTAAAAGCTCCTACATTAGGACTAATGGACATATCGTTATCATTAACTATAACAAGCATTTGTTTTCTTATATTTCCAGCGTTGTTAAGAGCTTCAAAAGCAAGTCCTCCAGATAAAGCTCCGTCACCAATAATACTAATAACATTAAAATCTTCATTCTCTAAATTTCTACTTACTGCCATACCAAGTGCAGCTGAAATTGAAGTTGATGCGTGACCAGCTCCAAACACATCGTATTCACTTTCAGATCGCTTCAAGAAACCACTTAAACCTTTATATCTTCTTATAGTTGGAAATTGATTATATCTCCCAGTTAATACTTTATGAGCGTATGCCTGGTGTCCAGTATCCCAAACAATTTTATCTTTTGGTGCATCAAACACATAATGAACAGCAGTTGTTATCTCAACAGCTCCAAGGGTTGGCGCTAAATGTCCTCCAATTTGATTAATTGTTTCTGTGATATAAGTTCTAAGTTCTTTGCATACCTCCCCCAGCTCATCTTTGGGAATACTTTTTAAATCTTTCGGGGAATTAATTTTATCAAGATATTTCATTTTTTTCCTTTAAAACAAATTTCATGTATTAAAGTTTCATCCAATAATTCAGGATGACAAGAAATTCCTACATGTTTTCCTTGCCTAACAGCAACTATTTCTTGTTTAAAAGTTGCTAAAATATCAACAGTTCTGTTGATTTCATCTACTTTTGGTGCTCTTATGAATAAGACTTGAATATCAGAACTGATTGTATCATTTTTTACTTTTATTGAAGCTTCAAAAGAATGAACCTGTCTTCCATAAGCATTTCTACTTGTAGTTATGTCTAAAAATCCAAAATTATGCACTCTTGAATCGTTTGATTCTTTTGACATTAGAATTAATCCAGCACAGGAACCTAATATAGGCTTATGTTGAGATAATTGATTTATGCCATCAATCAAACTTTGATTCCTTCTTAAAAGATTAGTTATAGTGGTTGATTCTCCTCCAGGAATAATAAGACCATCGAGCGAGCTTAAATCATCAACCGTTTTAACAAGCTTATGATTTAAATTAATTTTTTCTAGAATTTTAACATGAGAATCAAAATTTCCTTGAAGTGCAAGGACACCAATCACAACTAGTCACCTCTATTTGAGAATTTTTCATCTTCTGGGATATCTGACATTAAAATTCCCTTCATTGCATCCTTTAAATCATATGAAGCAGTTAAAACATCTTTTGCGCTCTTAAAGTGTGTAACTGCCTTAACAATCGCATGTGCTCTTTCTGAAGGATCGTCACTTTTAAAAATACCAGAGCCAACAAAAACAGTTTCAGCACCAAGCTGCATCATTAAAGATGCGTCTGCAGGTGTTGCAATTCCTCCAGCAGCAAAATTAGGTACAGTTAATTTTTGATTTTGAGCAACTTCTTCTACTAAATCTAAGGGAACTCTAAACTCTTCAGCTTTTTTTGATAAATCAGCATCTTGTAATTCAATAATTTGGGAAGTAATCATTTTCATATGCCTAACAGCTTCAACTATATTTCCACTACCAGCCTCACCTTTAGTTCTAATTAATGCTGCCCCTTCATTAATCCTCCTTAATGCTTCGCCTAAATTTCTAGCACCACAAACAAATGGTACTTTAAAAGGATGTTTATCAACATGAGAATATTCGTCAGCCATTGTTAAAACTTCACTTTCATCAATGAAATCAACTTCCAAGGCTTCTAAAATTTGAGCTTCAGCAAAGTGACCAATTCTACACTTTGCCATAACTGGAATAGAAACATTATCTTGGATTTCTTTAATCATGTGAGGATTACTCATCCTGGCTACACCACCATCTTTTCTAATATCTGATGGAATTCTTTCAAGTGCCATTACTGAAACGGCTCCAGCATCTTCTGCAATCTTTGCCTGCTCAAGATTTGTTACATCCATAATTACCCCGCCTTTTAGCATTTCAGCGAGGCCTACTTTAACTTTGAAAGTGTCTTTTGTCATAAATAATTTCCTCTTCATATGTATTTGTGATTTCTCTGATTTTTTTTATTACTGATTCGATAATCCAGTCTGGAGTGGAAGCTCCAGCAGAAATTCCAACAGAATTTAAATCATTTGTAAACCATTTGGAATCAATTTCTGTTGCATTTGTCACTTGATGAGTATTTTTGTTTCTTTCCAGGCTCAATTCGGTTAATCTTTTGGAGTTAGCACTTGTAAAAGAGCCAATAATTATCATTAAATCGGTAATTTTAGATAGCTCTTTTATTTGCTCTTGATTTCTTTTCGTAGGGAAGCAAATTGTATTTACAAATCTCATGTCAAAAACTTTTGTCATAAGAATATTTATTATTTCTTGTACATTTTCAATTGTTTGTGTTGATTGACTAACAATTCCTGCTTTTTTTGTTTTTCTAAATGCTTCTGCTTCCTCAAGATTAGAAATGACTATAGCATTTTTTACTTGACTAGCAATTCCAATCACCTCGTCATGGCCATGATCACCTATGATAATAATTTTTCTTCCATCTGCTTCCAATTCTTTAACATCTCTATGAATTTCATGCACTAATGGACATGTTGCATCAATGATATTCATTTTTTTATCTTCTGCTTCCTTCCAAACACTTTTCGCTGTACCGTGAGCTCTAAACAAAACAGGTTTATCTTTAGGAATTTGATCTAACTTATCAACAACTTTAACTCCTTTTTCTTCTAAATCGTTTACAACACTTTCATTATGAACAATATCCCCTAGCATATAAACTTCACCATATTTTTCACTCATGTCATAGGCGCTTTGCACTGCATCTCTTACTCCAAAACAATAACCTGATCCTTTAGCTAAAATAATTTTCATTTTTTACTATTTATATAAGTTGACATTAAATTTAAAACGGTTGATTTGACATCAGCTAATTCACCTTCAACTAACGCTGCAGCTGCAAAAGGATGTCCACCGCCACCCATTTTCTTTGCAATTTCACTAACTTTATATTTTCCTTTCGATCTAAAGCTTAATCTAACTTTACCACCTAAATCGTATAGCATTAGTGAGACTTCTACACCTTTAATTCCCCTGAAAAAATCAGTAAACCCATCAAAATCTTGATTTGAACCATTGACTTCCTTTACCATATCATGATTTAACAAAAACCAAACAAGTTCGCCATCACAATCATAATTTAACTTTTGAATAACATTTCCTAGAAGTTGCATTCTGCTAACTGAAGAATTTTCATAAATATTTTGATATACTTTTGATATATCTAATCCCATTTGAATTGCATCAACTGCAATTTTATGACAATTATCAGTTGTATTACTATGTCTAAAAGAACCAGTATCAGTCAAAACAGCTACATAAATCCCAAGCATCATTTCTATTGAAATTTTTTGCTCTGTATCTTTGAAAAATGAATAGAGAATTTCTCCAACAGATGATGCTTTGACATCAATATATTCATCTTTGAATAAGTCATTATCTGATTTGCCATGATGGTCAATACTTAGGGTTTCAATATCATTCTCTTCAACTAAATATGCTACATCTCCCAATCTGTAAAAATCTCCTATATCTAAAATTAATCCTAAATCTGCTTTCTTTATAAATGCAGCTGAATCACCATCTAGTTCTTGAAAAATTTTATCCTCATTTAAAAAGTTATAAACTTCTGGTATTCGGGAATGATTTACGATTATACAATCTTTACCGATTGAATCTAAATATTTATACATAGCATAAGCTGAACCTACGCTATCTCCATCAGGATTAATATGAGATGAAATAAAGATTTTATCGTGTTTATCGATAATTGATTTAATTTGATTAAAATTCATTTACTACCTCTGCCAAGTAGTTTCAGGAATATTGTTTTTCATGTTATGATACCTTGAAAGAACAAAAAAATAATCGGACAACCGATTCAAATACATAATAACTGGATTTTTTGAAAGAGAGTCTTCATAAAGGGTAACTGCTGATCTTTCAGCTCTTCTTGCAATAGCTCTTGCTAAATGTAAGTTGGCTGAAAAATAATCTCCACTAGGTAGAATAAATTCCTCCAAAGGCTCTAAATCCTCATTTAGATGATTAATTTGGATATCTAAATCTGAAATCATTTTTTCGTTTACAATTGAATTGTCATCTAGGCTCATTGATATATGTCCACCAATATCAAATAAATTATTTTGAATTTTCTTTAGAAAGTTTGAAATATCTGAGTTTTTGCAATAAGAAAGGCAAACTCCAATGACGCTACTCAATTCATCAACCTCACCCAGACAATGAATAACATTATCTGACTTGAGTACCGTTTCACCTTTGGCTAGATGTGTTTTTCCGCCATCTCCATTTCTAGTTGTAACTTTTGTAATCCTCATTATAACATTCCTGAAATCCAAAGATGCGTTAAAATACTAAATACATATCCAATAAAAATAACTCCAGTCCATCTGAGATGACTTGAAAATGTATAAATTCCTTTAGCTTGACCCATTAAAGCTACTCCGGGAGCAGAACCAATAGATAGCAAGCTACCGCCAACTCCTGCAGTGAGAGTTATTAAAAGCCATTGATTTAAATCCATTGTGGTAGTATCATGCATTTGAATAACAGAGAACATTACTGGAATATTATCAATTAAAGCTGAAATTATTCCCATTAAAGAATTGGCAATAGTAAAACCTAATCCATCATATAATGCTGAATTAATTAATGCTAAATAACCAATTTTGGAAAGACCAGCAACACAAAGTATAACTCCATAGAAGAATAAAAGTGTATCCCATTCAGCTTGAGCAATTTGCTTGAATACACCAAATGGTTGATCAGAACCATCTCGACTTATTTTACTTTCAGCAGAATAAGTTCTTTTTAAATAATATCCAAAAAGCTGTAATAAGCTTAATCCAAACATCATACCAAACACAGGGGGTAGCTTTAGGAATTGTTTAAATGAAATTGCCATCATAATTGTAACCAGGAATAAACAACTTATAACAATTGCGCCCCTTTTTAATAATACAGGTGGATTTTCAACTTCATCTGCAGAACCTTCAATGAAAAAACTCATAATGAATGCTGGAATAATAAAGTTGACCAATGAAGGTAAAAATAATTTAAAAAATTGTAAAAATTCGACATAACCAGCTTGCCAAACCATCAAAGTTGTAATATCGCCAAAAGGACTAAAGGCTCCTCCTGCGTTTGCTGCTACAACAATATTAACACAACTAATACTTGTAAAGTTTTTATTACCTTTACCGACAGCTAGTACCACCGCACACATAGTAAGAGCAGTTGTTAAGTTATCAGCTATAGGTGATAGAAAAAACGAAATGAAACCAGTAATCCAAAATAATTTTTTATAGCTAAAGTCTTGATTTAATAGTATAGATCGTAATTTTTCAAAAACATTTCTTTCTGTCATAGAGTTGATATATGTCATAGCAACTAAAAGAAAGAGCATTAGCTGATTAAATTCATCAAAAGCATGCATCAATTCTTTCTTTACAGCATATGAATCTCCTGTCCTAACTCCTACCCAAGCAATCATTGCCCAGATGATTCCAGCAACAAAGAGTACGGGTTTAGATTTTCTTAAGTGCGTAACCTCTTCCGTCATTACAAAAGCATATGCAATGATAAATAAAACTATTGATATAATACCAACTGGATGATTTAATAAATCCATAGGCGGTAATTTAATTAAAAAGAGATGAAAAAATTATTAAAATCGTATTTAATGCTTTATATTAAAAAATGGAAAATTTATT
>Ga0209036_1000245_pt1 | contig 22831 bp, 19 predicted proteins | sample MarorgKNORR_S2LV_3_FD_188222 | JGI IMG/M metagenome (GOLD analysis project Ga0209036, IMG submission 188222) | Marine microbial communities from the Southern Atlantic Ocean, analyzing organic carbon cycling - DCM_A/KNORR_S2/LV (SPAdes) (version 2) | ecosystem: Environmental > Aquatic > Marine >... | reverse complement strand
TTTTACTTTCTTCAAATCTGATACACTTGCCTGATTTAACTGACATTAAAATTTGAGAATTTCCTGTGGTTAATTTTGCCTCAAGTAATTCATCACCTTCTTTAATTGTAATTGCATTAATTCCATTTGATCTTGGTCTTGAATACTGCTCTAAGGATGTTTTTTTAACTTGCCCCTTCTTTGTACACATTATTACATAATGGTCATTAATATAGGTTTCATCTTTTAAATCCTGAGTACAAATAAAAGCCTTAACCTTATCATCAGGTTCAATGTTTATCAGGTTTTGGATAGCTCTACCTTTCGACAACTTACTTCCCTCTGGAATTTCATAAACTCTCATCCAAAAACATTTTCCTTTTTGTGTAAAGAAGAGCATATATTGATGATTGGTTCCAACAAATAGATATTCCAGAAAGTCTTCGCTTCTAGTTGTAGATCCTTTTTGACCAACTCCTCCTCTGTTTTGAGTTCTGTATTCCGCTAGTGGAGTTTTTTTAATATATCCTGCATGAGATATTGTAAGAACAACTTTTTCGTCAGGAATCATATCTTCAATACTTAATTCACCACCTGCAAATTCAATTACCGATCTCCTTTCATCTCCGTGTTTTTCTTTTATTTCAAGAAGTTCTTCAGTAATTATTGACATTCTTCTTTCCTTATCATTTAAAATATCCTTTAAATCTTTTATCAGTTCAATTAAGCTGTCATACTCATCTCTTAACTTTCCTTGCTCAAGACCAGTCAATTGTCTCAAACGCATTTCAACAATAGCTTTTGACTGAATTTCAGTAAGACTAAATTTTTCAATTAAGTTTTTTCTCGCATCATCTGCATTGTCTGATGATTTAATTAATTCAATAACTTTATCAATATTATCAGAAGCAATAATTAAACCCTCTAAAATATGAGCTCTAGCTTCAGCTTTCTTTAGGTTAAACTTAGTTCTTCTTACAACTACATCATGTCTATGCTCAACGAAATACTTTATTACCTCTTTAAGGTTTAACAACATAGGCCTTCCCTTAACAAGAGCGATATTATTTACACTAAAAGAAGATTGTAAGGAAGTATACTTAAACAGTTTATTTAAGACAATATTTGGAATAGCATCTCTTTTAAGGATGTAAACAATTCTCATTCCTTTTCTGTCAGATTCATCTCTTATATTAGAAATACCTTCTATTTTTTTATCATTGACAAGCTGCGCAGTTCTTTGAATCATTTCAGCCTTATTAACTTGATAAGGTATTTCAGTTACAACTATACATTCACGACCATTAACTTCTTCAAACTCAGCTTTTCCTCTCATAACAACCTTTCCTCTTCCAGTTTCAAAAGCAGATTTAACTCCTTCATAACCATAAATAATTCCACCAGTAGGAAAATCAGGAGCTTTAATGTGTTTAATTAATTCTTCAATTTCAATATCATTGTTTTTAATATACGCTACAGTTCCATCAATTACTTCAGATAGATTGTGAGGAGGCATGTTAGTGGCCATACCAACCGCAATACCAGATGCTCCATTTACTAAAAGACTTGGAATTTTAGTAGGCAGAACAGTAGGTTCTTTTATTGAATCATCATAGTTCAATTGGAAATCTACTGTATCTTTATCAAGGTCTTCCACCATCTCTTCAGAAATTTTCTTCAATCTAGCTTCAGTATATCTCATAGCGGCAGGGCTATCACCATCAATTGAACCAAAATTTCCTTGACCATCAACTAACATATATCTTAAACTCCAGTCTTGGGCCATTCGTACCATTGTATTATAAACAGAACTATCTCCATGAGGGTGATACTTTCCTAAAACTTCTCCTACAATAAATGCAGATTTCTTGTACTTACTATTTGATCTTAACCCGAGTTCACTCATTCCAAACAAAACTCTTCTGTGAACAGGTTTTAAACCATCTCTAACATCGGGAAGAGCTCTTGAAACTATCACAGACATTGAATAATCAATGTATGCTGACTTCATGGCTTCTTCTATATTTATTGGGATTAATTTTTCACCTTCTGCCATAGTAATATTTTATAGTTTATAAAGATACTTATATGAGTAAAAAGATGATATTTAATTAATGTAGATTTTTATAAACTTATTAACATTTTTTAAGGTTTTTAAGAATAAGTTTAATTTATTTTAGTTTATTTTTATTAATTATTATTTTTACAATATGGACGATAATTTTTCATCAAGAGTAAAAGATGTTATAACATATAGCAAAGAAGAGGCAATTAGATTAGGTCATGACTTTATTGGCACAGAACATTTGTTGTTAGGCATATTAAGAGATGGAGGAGGAAAAGCTATTAAAATTTTAAATTCTTTGGATATTGATTTAGATTTTTTGAGAAAGAAAATAGAAATCCTTAGTCCTCCAAATCCCATAATGAACTTTGAAGAAAATCTTAGAAAAAATCTTCATTTAACTAGACAAGCTGAAAGAGCATTAAAAACAACTTTTTTAGAAGCAAAGCTTTTTCAAGGTAATTCTATTAATACTGCTCATTTACTTCTGTGTATTTTAAGGAACGAGAATGATCCTACAACAAAACTTTTGGAAAAACTAAATCTTAACTATGAAGTTGTTAAAGATCAGTTTAAGGAAAATATTTCTGAAACAAATGATAGTTATGAAGACGTAACTTCTTCACAAACTTTTGATGAAACACCTGATGATGATGAAAACTCTATCGAACAAAACCCCTTCAATGTAAAGTCGTCTCAAAATAAATCTAAAAAATCTAAAACTCCAGTGCTTGACAATTTTGGAAGAGATTTAACATTATATGCTTCTGAAGGAAAACTTGACCCTATTATTGGAAGAAATAAAGAAATTGAAAGAGTATCTCAAATTTTAAGCAGAAGAAAAAAGAATAACCCCTTGCTTATTGGAGAACCAGGAGTTGGTAAATCTGCAATAGCAGAAGGATTAGCTTTAAGAATTGTTGAGAGAAAAGTCTCTAGATTACTATACAACAAAAGAGTTATATCCCTGGATTTAGCAAGCGTAGTAGCAGGAACAAAATACAGAGGACAATTTGAAGAGAGAATGAAAGCTGTTATGAATGAAATTGAAAAAAATAAAGATATAATCTTGTTCATTGATGAAATTCATACAATTGTTGGAGCCGGAGGCGCAATGGGAAGTTTAGATGCATCTAACATGTTCAAGCCTGCGTTAGCTAGAGGAGAAATTCAATGTATAGGTGCTACAACTCTAGATGAATATAGAAAATATATTGAAAAAGATGGTGCTCTAGAAAGAAGATTCCAAAAGATTATTGTTGAACCAACATCAATCGATGAAACAATTGAAATTTTAAATAATATCAAACACAAATATGAAGATCATCATAATGTTAAATATTCTGAAGATGCTATAAAAGCTTGTGTAAATTTAACAGATAGGTATATAAATGATAGAAATTTACCAGACAAAGCTATTGATGCTATGGATGAGGCTGGATCAAGAGTTCATATAACTAATATGGACGTTCCCAAAGAAATTGTTGATTTAGAAAACAAATTAGAGTCCGTAAGGCTTAAAAAAAATTCTGTAGTTAAAAATCAGAAATATGAAGAAGCTGCAAGGTTGAGAGATGATGAGAAAAAAATAGAAAAAGAATTGCTGGATCAACAAATTATGTGGGATGATGAGTTGAAGAAAAAAAGAGAATTAGTTTCTGAAGATAATATTATTGAAGTTGTTTCTTTAATTTCTGGTGTTCCACTAAGAAAAATCGATCAAACTGAAAATGTAGTTGAATTTAATTTAGAAGACAGTATAAAAGAAAAAATTATTGGTCAAGATACTGCTGTTGAAGCAGTTGTGAATGCTATTCAAAGAAATAAAACTGGATTAAAAGATCCAAATAAACCAATAGGTTCGTTTATTTTTCTTGGTCAAACAGGTATTGGTAAAACTCAATTAGCAAAGTCACTTGGAGAGGAATTGTTTAACAATAAAGACTCTTTGATTAGGATTGACATGAGTGAATATATGGAGAAGTTTTCAGTTAGTAGGCTAATTGGCGCACCTCCTGGATATGTTGGTTATGAAGAGGGTGGTCAACTAAGCGAAAGAGTAAGGAGAAAACCATATTCTGTTGTTTTATTAGATGAAATAGAAAAGGCTCACCCAGATGTTTTTAATATGTTATTACAAGTATTAGATGATGGTTATTTAACAGATAGCATAGGAAGAAAAATTGATTTCAAAAATACTGTTATTATTATGACTTCAAATATTGGTACTAGAAAACTAAAAGACTTTGGAACTGGCGTTGGATTTGACACAGAATACAAAAGGAATGATGAAAATAAATTATCATCTGAAATCCTTAAAAAAAGTCTTAGTAAAAAATTCTCACCTGAATTTTTAAATAGAGTTGATGAAATTGTTGTGTTTAATACTCTAAGTCATGTCGAAATAGAAAAAATTGTAAAAATTGAATTAAATAACTTTAAGGATAGACTGAAAAGTGTTGATTATAATGTAAAAATTGATAATAAGGTTATTAAGTTTTTATCAATTAAGGGTTATGACAAAGAATTTGGAGCTAGACCAATTAAAAGAGCAATTCAAAAATACTTAGAAGATCCGTTAGCAAAAAAAATTGTTAATAGTGAAATTAAAAAAGGTGATAAAATTGAAATAACTCATTTGAAGGATGCTGAAATCCTAAATATTAAAGTCTTGAAAAACTAGTATTTTCTAGAAAAAACATAATAGTTGTCATTAATTTTTACTGGAGATTTCATTGTATTTTTGTAAATATGGTTTTTATAATCTATTTCAAGCCATTTCATCTTATCATCAGCAAATAAAAATGTATTTTTACCATCGATAATAACTTCAATAGGCATCTTAAAGTTTTCAACTACATTTCCCCATTCATAACCCATTTTACAATTATTATTTATATCACTACAATCTATTGTATATTCGAAAACTGGTATCCTGGAATCTCTTAAATATTGATCAAAAAATCTGTTTACAACTCCATCATTACCAATTTTAACACCAATCCTATTTAAAATGTAGTTTTCAATTTGTTTTGTTGTAACAGTTTGATGATAAAACTCTTTATTTAATCCTCTTAATATGCTTCTCCATTTTTCATCATTCGCTGTTATTTGACGTAATGTGTGTAAAATATTAGCGCCTTTTGAATACAAATCACTTCCTCTTTTATTTACTCCATATTTACCTATAATTGGTGATCTGTTAGCAATACTTGACCTAGTTCCTATAACATATTCAGATGCAGCTTCCTTTCCATAATGATAATCTAAATATAAATTTTCAGAGTATGTAGTAAATGATTCATGAACCCACATATCAGCGATATCTTTATAGGTAATATTATTGGCGAACCATTCGTGACCTGCTTCATGAATAATTATATAATCAAACTTTAGTCCCCATCCAGTCCTTGACAAATCCCTGCCTAAATATCCTTTCATATATTTATTTCCATAAGTAATTGAACTTTGATGTTCCATTCCTAAATATGGTACTTCAACAATTTTAAAACTATCTTCATAAAAAGGATAAGGTCCAAACCAAAATTCAAAAGCTTGCATCATTTTAATAGCATCTTTAAATTGTGTTTTTGCTCTTTCTAAATTATCACGTAATACGTAATAAATCATATCCAAATCACCTTTTTCACCATCATATATCTCAGAAAACATTACGTAGTCACCAATGTTAATATTAACACCATAATTATTAATTGGATTCGAAACAAACCAATGAAATGTTTTTGTTTCACCATAATCTTCAACTGATCTTAATCTTCCATTAGAAACATTAGTTAAATTTTTGGGAACATTAACACTAATAAGCATACTATCAACTTCATCATACATATGGTCTTTATTTGGCCACCAAATACTTGCTCCTATTCCTTGATTACTGCTTGCAACAAAATGATTACTATTAGAATCTTTTGTCCATGTAATTCCACCATCCCATGGTGGTCTAACAGCTACCTTAGGTTTTCCTTCATAAAAAACTTTAATTGATTTAATTTGACCACTCTTTTGTTTTTTCTTCAGTTTGATGAAATGAGAATAACCTTCAGAACGAAAATTAAGCTCTTTTCCATCTTGAACAACCTTATTTATTTTTAATGGATTCTGAAGATCAATTTGAATTTCGTCGTTAGGATGTAAAACCCTGTAATTAATTGTATTAGAACCTTCAATAGATTGATTTTCAGGATTGACAGAAATATCTAAGTGATAATAAGTCAAATCCCACCATGCTCTTTGTGGAGTGATAGAGCCTCTTAAAGTGTCTTGTCTAGTGAAATTTTGAGAAAAAATAGTTGAAATCGAAAATAAAAAAAAGATAAATAATATTTTTTTCACAATTTATATTAATCAATTAAGTTAAGTTCCTCAAGTAAATCTCTCAAAGTCGGTCCTTCAATTGCTCTTTTAGTATTAATAACTATAACTCCATTTGTACCTTTGACACCATAAGGAGCGACGTCAGAGGCATCTTTTAAAACTGTAACTGAGTGAATATCCATGGTATTAATTAATGATAATAAATCTAATCCTGGAAATTTATCATTTTCTCCAATAGCATAATTTTCATAAGGAACACCATCAATAACAATTAAAGGCGAATTATTTGATAAAAAAGAACCTGCACCCCTAATTCTAATTTCAGATGGAGTTCCTGGTGCCCCCGAAACAGAAAAAATACTTAACCCTGCTACTCTACCTTTTAATGCTTGATCAACTGTTGATTGAGATTGTAATGAATTTATTATAAAAAACACTAATAATGGAAAGAATTTTATATTTGATAAATTCATTTTGTAAAGTAATAAAATTTGATCTTAATTTGTAAGTAATTTAATGAAAAAAACAGCCCTTTACAATGATCATTTAAAACTGAATGCAAAAATGGTTGACTTTGGCGGTTTTAATATGCCTATTCAATATCAGGGTATTTCCATTGAACACAATGCTGTCAGAAAAGATGTTGGGGTTTTTGACGTTTCACACATGGGTGAGTTTTTTATTTCAGGACAAGATTCATCTAGGTTTTTAAATTATGTATGTACAAACAATATCAATAAGATTAAGATAAATAATGCTCAATATAATTGCTTTACAAACCATGATGGAGGAATAATTGATGATTTAATTGTTTACAGGTGCGATGAGTCTGAATATATGCTTGTTGTGAATGCATCAAATATTAAAAAGGACTGGGACTGGCTGATTTCAAATGTTAAAAATTTTAATTGCAAATTATTAAATGAATCAGATAATATAGGATTAATTTCAGTTCAAGGACCTAAATCACTTGATTTAATTAATGAAGTTTTTAAGAAAGATTTTAGTTCAATTAAAAAATTTAGATTTGATACTATAATTTATAATAAATCTAAAATTACTATTTCAAATACAGGATATACTGGCTCAAAAGGCTATGAACTTTACATTAATAATGAAATAATATCAATCATTTGGGATAAATTAATAAATATAGGAGCTAAGTACAATGTTTCTCCTATTGGATTAGGAGCTAGAGATACATTAAGAATGGAAATGGGTTATTGTTTATATGGAAATGATATAAATGATTCCACCACTCCATATGAGGCTAATTTGATGTGGGTTACTAATCTTGAAAAAGAATTCATTGGAAAAGAAAAGATTTTGAGTTCAATAAAAAATTCATCAAAAAAAATGATAAATTTTAAGATGATAGATAGAGGAATACCAAGAAAAGGATACAATATAACGGATGAGTTTGGAAATAAAATAGGAAATGTAACTTCTGGAACCTTTTCCCCAAGTAATAAAATAGGTATTGGAATTGGTTATATAAATAAAAATTATACAATTGGAGATAATATATTCATATCAATTAGAGATAAAAAAGTTAAAGCTGAGTTAATAAAACTTCCAATTAATAATGGGTAGAGCTTTTGAATTTAGAAAAGCTAGAAAGCTTAAAAGATGGTCTACAATGGCTAAAACATTTACCAGAATAGGTAAAGACATTGTAGTCGCAGTTAAAGAGGGAGGTCCAAACCCAGAATCAAATTCAAGACTTAGAGCAATAATTCAGAATGCAAAGGCTGCTAATATGCCAAAGGATAATATACTAAGAGCCATTAAAAATGCTTCTGAAAAAAATACGGATAATTATAAAGAAATAATTTTAGAAGGCTATGGTCCTCATGGAATTGCAGTAATCATTGATTGTACAACAGACAACAATAATAGGACTGTTGGAAATATTAGGAGTTATTTTAATAAATGTAATGGAAACCTTGGAACTAATGGTTCAGTTGAGTTTATGTTTACGAGGTATTCTATTTTTAAAATTAATGGTGATGTAGATAAGGATAAATTAGAGTTAGATCTTATTGATTATGGTTTAGAGGAAATAATCAGTGACAGTGAAAACAATGAGCTTATTATATATGGAAATTTTGATGCATTTGGTCAAATTCAAGCTGAATTAGAAAACAGGAATATTGAAATTATAAGTTCTGATTTTGAAAGAATTCCAAATAATTACAAAGATTTGAGTCAAGATGAAAAAAACGATCTTGAAAAGTTTTTAGATATGTGTGAAAATGATGATGATGTCCAAAAAGTTTACCATAATTTTAAAGATTAATATTATCTGACTAAGAATACTTAGGAATTTTACCAATTGAATCTCTAAAGTTTTTTTTCAGTTTATTGAAATCTTTTTCTTTATTGCTTGTTAAATAATATGGCTTAGAAAAAGTAACTGATTTTTTTAAAAAATTCAACGAAATACATATTACAGGAACATTTGATTTTTTAGCTATATAATAAAAACCTGTTTTCCATCTTTTAACTTTTCTTCTCGTACCCTCAGGGGAAATTGCTAATTTAAATTCATTTCTATCATTAAAAATAGTGGAAATTTGATCAACAGTATTTGTGTTGCTGTTTCTATTAACAGGGATACCTCCTAGAAAATTCATTAAAATATTTAGAGGATAAAAGAAGAGTTCTTTTTTTCCAATAAACTTTATGTTCTGATTGATAGAGCTTCTAATAGCAAGGCCTAAAAAAAAATCTTGCCAGTGTGTATGAGGAGCAGCAATTAGAACACATTTATTAGGAAGTTTTGTAAACCCTTTAATTTTCCATCCTAATATTTTATGAAAAATTAATTTTATCATTTATTATTTAAAATAGACTCGGCAATTTTAAAATCATCAATAGTATCAATGGAAATATGTTCATTAAAAATTTCAATCATTTTAATTTTTTTTCCATTTTCTATAACTCTTATTGCTTCAATCATTTCAGTTTTTTCTAAATCAGATTGAATGTAATTTTTAAACTCATTCAAATAGGAGTTTCTGAAGGCATATATACCAACATGCTTAAAGTATTTAATTTTATAATTAGACCTGTTAAATGGAATTACATTTCTAGAAAAATATATTGAGTTATTATTTTTATCAACAATAACCTTTACATTATTTGGATTTATAATATCATTATTTGATTTTAAAGAAATCATTAATGAAACTATATCTATTTTGTTATCAATATCATTATTAAAAACTTCAATAATTTTTTTTAAATCATTTTTATTAATAAATGGTTCGTCTCCTTGAATATTAACAATTATATCGGATTTAAATTCATTAGAAAACTCGGCTATTCTATCTGTGCCAGTTTTATGTTCATTTTTACTTTTTAAAAATTTAATATCATTTTTTACTAATACATCAATAATTTCATCAGAATCAGTTACAACAATAACTTCATTGAACAAATTAGTTTTAACGATGTTTTTGTAAGTGCGTACAATTAGAGGAATTCCACAAAGATCCTTTAATAGTTTTTTTTCAAGGCGTGTGGAATTTAATCTAGCAGGAATTAATGCTGAAATTGTCACTTATTAAATTTGTAGTAAGATAATAAAAACATATAAAATATGATTAGAATAAATTATTTTCATAAATTAAAAAAAATTGTAGTTTTGTTTTGATCTATGAAAAAAATACTATCTCAAATATCTAACTGGACAAATAAAAACCGAAAAACTGTTACTTATACTCTACACTTTTTCTCCATACTTATGGTTTTCGCAATATATCAATCGATAACATCAGTTGGTAAGTTTAATACTGTAAAAGAAAAAAGGTATTTAAAAGTAATAGATAGGTTAAAAGATATTAGAAATGCACAAGTTGCTTTTAAGAGTGTTAATGGTATATATTCTAACAGCTTTGAAGAGCTTATAAAATTTGTTGATTCTGCTGAATTTACTATAATTCAAAAAAGAGATTCAAGTTATATGCAATATGATAGAGTTTATAGAATTGACATGCTTAGAGAAGTAATTGTTGTTGATACATTAGGATATGTATCAGTTAAAGACTCCTTGTTTTCTGAAAATAATTCATACAAAAATATGGCATTTATCCCTGTAGATGGAATTGATGAAAAGTTTAAATTGAAAGCTGATATTATTGATAAAAACGGCTACAATGTACCTGTTTTTGAAGTCAGGGTATCAAAAGATTTGATTTTATTTGACCAAGGTAGAGATTTTGTAATGCAAGAGAAACAAACTGTCTCAGTTGACGGCGTTAATGGTCCGGATATTGTTTTAGGCTCATTATCAGATGTAAGTACTAATGGTAATTGGCCGACAACATTTGATTTTGAAAGAAAATAGTATAAATTCCTCACTCACTTTATCAGTTGGAAATCATTTTGTTTCGATTTCTATTTTAGACACATCCTCTCAAGAGCTATTACTTTCTAAGCATAAAAATTTTAAAAATTTTGTTAAAACAGAATTATTAGACTCTGAAATCGATATTTTTTTGAATGAAAATAATGTTAATGATTTTAATGTTGAAGATGTTAAATTAATTCAAGAAAATGATTTTTATGTATTAGTACCAGAAGAATTGTATAGTGAAAAGGAAAAAAGTACCTATTTAAAATACAATACAGTAATAAATAAAGATGATTTTATATGTTGTGACGATATTGATCAACTAAATCTTAAAAACGTATTTATCCCATATGTAAACATTAATAATTATATGGTTGATAAATTTAAGAATATCAACTATTACCATTTTAATTCTTTACTAATTAAAAAGGCATATAGCAACAGAGAAAAAGATGGAAATTTTATTGTATATGTCAATGAAAAAAAAATAAAAATTATAATATTTAATGAAGAAGGTCTATTGTTTTTTAATTCTTATTCAATTGACAGTAATTTAGACGCTATTTATTATATTTTACTAACATTAAAAGAGCATGAATTAGAAATAATCTCCACACAGATAAATTTTATCATAGATTGTGAAAATTCTGATTTAATATCAAACTCAAAAAGATTTTTTAATAAAATTAAAATCATTAATGATAGATTAAAAATTAATTTTTTAAATGAATAATGAGAATTATAGGAGGAGATAAGGGGGGATTACGAATAAATATTTCAAAAAAACTTAAATTAAGACCAACAACTGATCGTTCTAAAGAAGCACTTTTTAATATTTTAAAAAACAGAATTGATTTTACAGAAATTATAGTACTAGATTTATTTAGCGGAACAGGAAATATTAGTTATGAATTTTCCTCAAGAGGATCTAAAAAAATAATTTCAGTTGATAAAAATCTTAAATCAATAAACTTTATAAATGAATTTAGTAAAGAGAATGATTTAAAAATTGATGCTATTTTATCTAATGTTAACAATTATATTAAAATAAACAACGAAACCTTTGATATAGTATTTGCAGATCCACCATATGATTTTGAGGATACTAAATATTTTGAATTAATTAATTTAATTTTTAATCATAATACAGTAGTTAAAGGTGGATTATTTATTCTTGAACACTCAACAAAAAAATCATTTAATAATCAAATGTTTTTTTTAGAAACAAGAAAATACGGTGACTCATCTTTCACTTTTTTTAAAAACATAAACAATTGATTTCTAGAATTTTATTTACAAATAATTAAAGTAATAAATAAATTATTTGTCATTATCTTTTCCGGCATTAAACAAGTATTCTTTTTCTGATTTTGAAAGACTATCATAGCCCGAATCTGAAATCTTATCTAATATTGAATCAATTTTATTTTGGTCAAAACTCTTATTGTTTTTAGGCTTAAAATTAAATTTTGGTTTTGATCTTTTAAAAAAAGAATTAAAAACACTAACAAGATCACTTCCATTATTATACTTAATACAGTAATAGTAGCCCCAAACAGCACCTCCTATGTGCGCAATATGTCCTCCTGAATTATTTAACGGTATTTGTATTATATCATAAAAAAACAGGAAAAGTGCTATATATATAATTTTAACGTCGAAAAATATTAATCTGATTTTATAATTAGGACTGTATGATGTCAGAAAAAAAAGAACACTCATAACCCCTGCTGAAGCACCAATCATTACAGAATTAACATTTTTAAAAGCCGGAAAAACATTATAACTAAAAACATAAGTTATACCACCTATAACAATACCGCTCAAAAACAAGTTAATAATTAGTTTTTCACCAAATAAATTATATATAATATTTCCGAAATAATAAAAAATTATCATATTCCAGAAAATATGACTCAAACTTCCATGTAAAAAACCATATGTAAGTAGTGACCATGGCTTGAAGATAAGTTCTGATAAATCTGCGCTAATAGTGAGCCAGTTAAGAACACTTAAGTCGTTAATACCAAAAAGAAACAATATCGTTTTTAAAATAAAGGGTAATAAGTAAACTACCACATTTATAAGAATGATTTTCTCAACTATGTTTAAGTTAGATATATATAAGTTTATTTTATTTTTTAATTCCATCTATTTTTATTAAACTGGTTTCTTTTCCAATACCACATCATTAAAAAGCCAGTTACGGCCCCCCCTATATGAGCAAAATGAGCTATAGGACCTATTGATGCTGAAGTGAAACCAAAGAACACATCTCCTAGAATTATAATCGGAATTAAATACTTTGCTTTTACTGGTATTGGAGGAAATAATAACATAAGTTTTGAATTAGGAAACATAAATGTAAAAGCGACTAAAACTCCATATATTGCTCCTGAAGCTCCAACCATTACTGAGTTATAATCACCATATACGTTATAAAGAGTATCTTTTGAAACATAGTCTATCATTGAAAGATTATAAGATCCTGTTCTAAATAACTCTATTACAGACTCTTTACTAAAACCATTGCCTATAAGCGTCGAACTAACTGATTCAATATTTATATAATATGCTAAAAGTTGAATTAATGCAGCACCTAGACCAGTTGAAATGTAAAAAAATAAAAACTTATTTGTGCCCCAAATTTTTGCAAGAGTTGATCCAAACATCCATAAACCAAACATATTAAAGAATAAATGCGCTTCATTTCCATGCATGAACATGTGAGTAAATATTTGACTAATTAGAAACTTATCGTTTTCAAAATAATGAAGCGCTAAAAAATCATTACTTATCTGATATGAAAACTTTGTTCCAATAAAAAAAATTACATTAACAATCAATAAATGTATTATTATCCTTGGAGTATCTCTCATTTGTTAAATCTTTTTAAAATATCGTTATTTTCAATTGATATGAATGTTTTTTTCATATATGGTGTAAATTTAGGGTCCTTACATGCAAACAACTGATTTAAAAGCAAAACCTGTTCTTTGTCATTAGAAAGATGTTTTAAGTTAATAGACTCTGACTTACATATTAGTTTTGCTAAGTAATCATTAATACTTGAAGAATGCTTTTTATATTCAAGTATTTCATTTTCAATCATTTCATTAAAAAAGGCACCTATATCATCATGATTAAACACTGGATGAATAGCAGATATTTCAATTTGATTATTAGAAAATTTATCAAAAATAAATCCTAGATGCTGAAGAGTTTCTCTTAAAGTTTTTAAAACTTTAAACTCGGAAGTATCAAGGTTTAAAACAACAGGGAACAATAATGTTTGAGAAACATTTTTTTTATTATTCATTTCTTTTAAAACTCTTTCATATAAAACTCTTTGATAAGCACGTTTAATATCAACTATTAATAATTCTGACTTGGTTTTTGTAATAATAAATTTGTTTAGAAAGCTAAAATTTGAATATGTAAATGAATCAGTAATCTCCTGATCATTAAACATTTGAATTGAAGAGTTAATAATTTCTTCATGATTACTTATATTTTCATCAACTTTAAATACTTCATTTTTTTTACTGTTTAAAAAAGGATTATAATCACTACTAAAATCAACCAAGGGTTTGTTTGGTATTTCTGATAAAACAGGAGATGAGATATTAATATCATTACTAAAATCAATATTTGGAGAAATATTAAACTTTCCTAAAGCATGCCTAACCGCTGATCTTAAAATAGCGTACAACGAACTTTCATTTTCAAATTTAATTTCAGTTTTATTTGGATGAACATTCACATCAATTGTCTCACTTGGAATCTTTAGAAAAAGGATGTAAGATGGTTTGTTTTCTGGGTTTATCAAACCGTCGTAGGCAGTAAAAATTGAGTGATTTAAATAGCTGTTTTTTACATACCTGTCGTTTACAAAAAAAAACTGCATAGACCTTGTCTTATTTAAAAACTCAGGCTTAAAAACATAACCACTTATAGAGGCAATATCAGTTTGCTCGTTTATTGGAACAAGCTTTTTATCAATATTTTTTGAAAATAATCTTAAAATACGCTCTTTTAGATTTGATTCATTTAAAACAAATACATCTTTATTATTATGTTTAAGCGTAAAAGAAACTTCTGGATGACATAAAGACTGTCTAGTAAATTCCGAAATTATATGCCTAAGCTCAACATTATCAGATTTTAGAAACTTTCTTCTTGCAGGAACATTATAAAACAAGCTGGCAACGCTAATTCTAGTGCCTTTTAAACCACTTTCTTGTGTTTTTTTAATAATCTTACCATTCTCTATATTTAAAACATTTCTTACTCCATTATTGTCAACTGATGATGAAATTAAAATTTTTGAAATTGATGATATACTGGACATTGCTTCTCCCCTAAAACCTTTTGTACTTAATGAAAAAAGATCGGATGATTTGTTGATTTTTGATGTTGTGTGCTTTAAAAAACACATATCTAGATCTTTTTCATTCATACCAACACCATTGTCACTTATTTCGATTAGGGTCTTACCATTATCTTTAATAAATAATTTAATTCTTGTAGAACCAGCATCAACTGAATTTTCTATCAACTCTTTAACAACAGATGAAGGTCGCTGAACTACCTCTCCAGCAGCAATTTTATTTATTAAATCAGTAGGCAGTTTATTAATTGTTGATTTCATTTTAAAAAAATTGATAAATCAAAGTCAATTATATATAAAAAAATTAATGTTAAAAGAATTACAATAAATAATATCGTTTTAGAAAACAAACTATTGGATCTGTTTCTTGATCTCAGTCTAGCTTCGTCCCAAGCGTTAGATTTATCAAATACACTATTAGATTCACGATGCTTAGCATAAGCAGAATCAAACCCATATAAATTAGGCTTTTGAGATTTTGAATATCTAGGCGAATACCTGAACTTTTTATTTCTTGTTTTTCTAAAAATATTTATTAAACTCAATTCTTTATTTTGAAATAAATTTACAAAAAATGACTTCAAGTATCGCTTAAAAATTCCTAAACTAATCCCTATCTTTGAAAAAATTATGACAGGGAATATAGAAAAGCTTAAAAAGTTACTTTCAATTGATAAGAAAATAGTAATAACAACTCACATTAATCCTGATGGAGATGCAATTGGGAGTAGTTTAGCGTTATTTCATTTTTTAAAAAAATTAGGTTATAAAGTAAATATAATTACACCTAATCAACATCCTAGTTTTTTAGACTGGGTTCCTGGATGCAACGAAATTATAGTTTTTGATAAAAACAAAGAATACTCTAGTAACCTAATTAGTGAGTCTAACCTTTTATTTACGCTAGACTTTAATGATTTAAGCAGATGTGGTGAAATAGGTGATTATGTAAAAACTAAAATTCATGATATAATTATGATTGACCATCATCAGTCTCCTTCAAATTATAGTAAAATTATGTTTTCATATCCTGACGCCTCATCAACCTGTGAATTGGTTTACAACTTAATTAAAGGACTTAAAAATGACTCTATAATTGACAAAGAAATTGCAACATGTATTTATCTTGGAATGATGACAGACACAGGATGTTTTCAGTATAATAGTGTAAATAGTGAAACTCATAAAATCGTGTCTTCATTACTTAATAAGGGAATAGATCATAATAGTATATACAATAAGATATACAATAGTAATAATATAAGTAAATTAAGAATTCTTGGATGTGCTTTAAATAGCTTGACAATTGTAAAAGATTACAAAGCTACCTACATGTATTTATCTAAAAAACAACTCAGAGAAAATGGATATAAAAAGGGCGACTCAGAGGGGCTTGTTAATTATGGTCTTTCACTCAAAGAAATTAACTTTACAGCAATCTTCATTGAAGATGAAGATTCAGAAGATCTAATTAAAATTTCATTTAGATCTAAAAATGATTTTCCTTGCAACTTATTTGCAAGTGAATTTTTTGATGGTGGAGGGCATAAAAATGCTGCTGGAGGAAAGTTTTCAGGAAAGCTAGATGAAGCCACAAGTAAATTTAAAGATTCAATAAAAAAATTCAATTCAAAAAACAAACTATGAATTCAAAAAAATATTTTTTAATAATAATACTAACCATAAATTTTTCATGTAACATGTCACAAAAAAATAATAATGACACAATATTTGCGTCGATAGAAACAAACAAGGGGGTGATAAAGACTCAATTATTCTTTAAACAAACACCAATAACAGTTGCAAATTTTATTTCTTTAGCAGAAGGGGATAACAAAGAAGTTAGCAGTGAATATAAAGGAAAGAAATACTATAATGGAATTACATTTCATAGGGTTATTCCAGATTTTATGATCCAAGGCGGAGATCCAACTGGAACAGGGTCAGGTTCACCTGGATACAACTTTAAAGATGAATTTGTAGATGAACTGAAACATGATTCTGCCGGAATTTTGTCAATGGCTAATGCTGGACCAGGAACAAATGGAAGTCAATTTTTTATTACTCATAAAGAAACTCCTTGGCTAGACGGTGGCCACACTGTATTCGGAAAAGTTTTAGATGGTCAAAAAATTGTTGACAAAATTGAACAAGGTGATTCAATTTTAAATATTGAAATTATTAGAAACGGTAACTCCGCAAAAAGGTTCAATGCTCCAAAAGTATTTACAAATCACTTTAAAGAAGAGGAAAAAGCAAAAAAACAGGCTGAAAAAGAATTAGATAAATTAAAAAAAGATGTTTCTGATATTCATTTAAAATTAAAAGAAAAAGCTTCTGAAACAGAAACAGGTTTAAAATATTTTATTAATGAAAAAGGTTCAGGTGAAAAAGTTGATGAGAATAAAACAATTTTAACTCACTATGCAGTTTACTTTGAGAACGGCGAGCTTTTAGACACATCTATACTAACTGTTGCCGAAAAATTCAATAAATATGATAATAGAAGAGCTCAAGGCGGTGGTTATTCTCCAATTGAAGCAAAAGTAGGACCCAAGGACATGATGATTCAAGGTTTTAAAGAAGGTTTAAAACTATTAGGGACTGGAGATAAAGCAACATTATTTATTCCTTATTATTTGGCATACGGAGAAACTGAATCTAGAGGAATTCCTGCAAAATCTAATTTAATTTTTGAGATAGAAATTGTTGATCAAAAATAACAATGATTAATAGATCAACAATATCAACATTTGTTTTTCTTTTATTTATTGTTACTGTAAGTATTAATAATTTTTCATTTATTAACATAAATGATTCATATATTTTCATATATGAAAGTTGGTTTAAGTTAATATCTGTTTTTTTTAGATTATTTAAATTTTCAGTTGGAGATATATTATATATTATAATCCCCATAATTATAATTATATATTTTTTTAAAATTGAAAGAAGAAGAGATAAGCTTATATATTTATTTAAAGTCCCAATTATTATTTATTGTTTTTTTTATTGGTCATGGGGTTTTAATTACAATAAAAAATCAAATTTTGAACAATTAAAAACAAAAGAATACTCTGTAGAAGATCTATACGTAACTGTTGAGTATTATATAGAGGAAACAAATAATTTAAATATAAAAATTTCAAAAAAAAAAGAAAACAAAGTTCAATCATCTTACTCATTCAATGATCTTAAAAATAAATGCGTGAGCTCAATTACAAATGAAGAATGGTTATTTCAAAATAAAAAAATAAATAATTTTCCAGTTAAAAAATCAATATTTTCAAATCCTCTTTCCTATATGGGTTTTACAGGTTACATCAATCCATTTACTCTTGAGGCAAATATTAATTATAACATTCCTAAAATTTCAATTCCAGTAACTATTTGTCATGAAATAGCACACCAAATTGGATATGCATTTGAAGATGAAGCAAATTATATAGCAATAAAAGCACTATCAAATAGTAATGATAATTTTTTAAGGTACTCAGGAAATCTAATGGCTGTTCAATATCTGCTTTCAGAAATTAGAAAAAATGATATTGAAAAACACGATGGGTATATTAAAGAATTAAATACTGGTGTTATTAAAAATATTCAAGATAAAAATGAATACTACTTAAAATATAAGAGTAAATACAAAGATTTTTTTAAAAAAAATTATGATGCTTTTTTAAAAAGTAACAACCAAAAAGCAGGCATAAAAACATACAGTTTGGTTGTTGACTTGTTAATTAACGAATATCAATCTAAAATATAAGAATCTAATTCTGATTCTACTTGATTTTTAAGTTTTGTAAATTCTAAACTTAAAGAATTTACCATTTCCTCAAATTTATTAATCAAAGACTTGGCTTTACCTAAACTAGAAATCTGCATCCCAGTAGGACCATATGAAGAATTTATTCCCCTAGCTGCCACACCTAGCCTATCTGAGATAGTTTCGACATCCTTTTCTCTAACATCTTTTTTCGATTTATTTCCAGAGACAAAAACATCAATTTCATTAATACTGTTATTTATTTCATTGTATAAATTAATATTTTTGCTGTAATTTGTCGATCTAGAAATTAAAGACATTAGAGACTTATTATTGTCTTTAATTTTATTGAATTTACTGTTAACTACAGAGAAGGTTTTATAAGTATTTTCAATTTCAGTAATATAATCATCAAATGAATCGGAATTAGGATTATCTAAGACTCCTGACCTTATCCTTTCAACCTCAAAGAATTTACTTCCAATTTTGTTTACTTGACCATTAAAACTTGTGTATACATTAAAAGAATACTTTCCTGGATTAACTCTTATACTACGAGAATAAGACCTTGATGATCCTGAGTTAATATTTGAATTTAAATTTGTAGTTAAATCCCATGAAACTCTATTAAACCCCTTTTTATAGGGTGTAGAAAACCTGTCAATAAATTCATTATTAGTGTCATAAATCTCAATTACTGTCATAGGAGAATTTTGATTTAACTCAGCATCTAGCTCATCCCATCCAGGGAAAGGTATGTCAGAATTAGATTTTTCAAGGTCTTTTTCCCTTTTTTTTCTTTTTTGTTTATTTGTTGACACTTCATCACTTAAATAAAAAGTAAAAACTGCACCATAGTCTGGATTTTTAGCATAATAAGTATTACTTCCCTGAGATGATGATCCTGATCTTATTGGACTATATTGAAGCGCTTTTCTTGGTGTAAATACTAAGTTGCTTTTCAATGCATTTGATGATAAAAACCTTAAAGAAGAATAATCATCAAGGACATAAAATCCTCTACCAAATGTTGCAGCAACCAAATCATTTTCTCTTTTTTGTATAGCTAAATCTCTTACTGAAATTGTTGGTAAGCCTGATGAAAACTTAACCCATTTACTTCCGCCATTAACAGAAACATAAATTCCATATTCTGTTCCTAAAAACATTAAATTCTTATCAACATGATCCTGAACTAATCTCCAGCATAAAAAACCATCTGGTATTCCTTCTCCGATATCATTCCATGATTTACCTCCGTCAGTAGATTTATACACATACGGGTTATAATCTCCAAACTTGTGGTTATCCAATAATACATAAACAGTATTTACATCAAATAAATCTGCCTTTATATCATTTACAAAAGATCCTTTCGGAACTCCAGGCAATTTTTCAACGTTAACTTTAGTCCAAGTCTGACCATAGTCTTTTGTATACTGAATAATACCATCATCAGTGCCTGCATATATAATATTTTCATCAATTGGTGATTGGGATAAAGATGTTATTGTATTATATGTAGACATAGCATAAACATCCCAAGGATTATCCCAACTTTGAACTTTACCCATTATTGGTAATGAGAATCTTTCTTGATTAAGAGTTAAATCTCCAGAAATTGCCTTCCAATCATCTCCCCTGTTGTTTGAAACCCAAACTCTTTGAGACCCAAAGAATATTGTTTCAGGGTCATGCGAACTTACTAATATTGGTGAATCCCAATTAAATCTTTCATAATCCTCATTTAAATCATTTTGTGGTTTAATGAATGTTGCTTCTCCGTTGGTTCTGTCAATTCGATGAATATTTCCCTGTTGGGACTGAGCGTAAACAATGTCTGGATTACCTGGTTCAGTAGCAGGTTGATGACCGTCACCACCTAAAAGAACGAACCAATCTGAATTTGTAATTCCAGATGATTTAAATGTACGGCTGGGTCCACCTTGAGTATTGTTATCTTGAGTTCCGCCAAAAATATTATAAAAAGGATATGCATCATCAACAGCAAGCTTATAAAATTGTGTTAATGGTAAATTTGAAACAAATTTCCATGAACTAGTATCATCAAAAGATTCATAAACTCCTCCGTCAGTACCTATTAATAAATAGTTTGGATCACTCATTTTGAAAGTTAATGAATGATTATCTACATGTTTATCACTTTCATTCATTATGTAAAAGTCTTCTCCTCCATTCTCAGAAACCTGAACCTTAGTATCCATTAAATATATTTTATCAAATACATGCGGGGATGCTACAAGCTCTTGATAATAATGAGGTCCAGTTGCCCCAGAAACAGTGTCAGACATTTTTTTCCAACTTCCTCCAGAATCAGTTGTTTTATAAACAGCTCCATTTCTTCTATCAGTTTCAACAGCAGCATAAAGGATTGAACTATCAAAAGGAGATATTGCCAATCCAATTTTTCCAAGATTTGATTTTGGTAAACCATTTTTAATTTCATTCCATGTATTCCCATTGTCAACAGACTTATATATTGATGTTCCAGGACCACCGCCCATATATGATGCAACATTTCTATGTCTTTGCCATGTTGCTGCATACAAAATATTTGGATTTTCATTATCAATTGCTATATCTGTAACGCCTGTCCATTGATTAACACTTAAGACATTATTCCAGCTTTTTCCTCCGTCATTAGTTTTAAACAAACCTCTTTCTCCGCCAGAGGACCATAATGGACCTTGAGATGCAACAAAAACCACATTGGAATCATTTGGGCTAACAATTATTTTTGAAATGTGCTCAGAAGATTTTAAACCCATTGATTTCCAATTCTTACCGCCATTTTCACTTACATAAATACCATGACCAATTCCAACATGCCTTCCTCCAACATTTTCACCAGTTCCAAGCCATATTTTTGATGAGTTATTTGGGTCAATTGTGATACAACCAGTAGAATAGAAGCTTTGATCATCTGTAATTGGATTCCATGTTGTTCCAGAGTTAATAGTTTTCCAAACTCCGCCGGAGCCAACTGCAACATACCATTCGTTTTCATTTTCAGGATTTATAGCAATATCTGCAATACGACCTGACATAAAAGCTGGACCAACAGATCTGAACTTAAGGCCTGATAAATCAGAAGCTTTTAATACATCATCAGAATTTTTCTTCTTCTTCTGGGAAAATGAGATAGTTAAAAAGAGTAAAAAAAGTGGTAATAAATAATATTTTTTCATGATTCAATATTTATATTAAATATATTAAATTATGGTATAGAAGCAAATGAAATTGTAATTTTGAAAAATGAATTTCCAGCTTTATTCAAGAGTGACATTAATCTTGTTTTTTTTAATAGCTTGTGAGCCAGATGATATATGTCTAGAATCGAATACTGATACGCCAAACCTAATTATAAAATTTGTTGACAGTTTTTCTGGTGAAACTAAATCAGTTAACAATTTGAAAATAAAAGGAATTAATAAAAATGAAGATTTTTTCCTTGGTACTGTTGACTCAATATCAATACCACTAAATAATTATGAGAATACTTCTTCATTTTCATTTATAAAAGATTTTGATTCAAATCAATCTAATGAAGATTTAATTTATTTTAACTATTCTAGAAATAATGTTTATATATCTAGATCATGTGGATATAAAATGGAATATGAAATTGATAATATCATTGTAGAAAATGATAATTCTAATTGGATTGAAGATTCAATTATTGAAATACAAACTGTAAATGATGAAATCTCACACCATGTTAAGATATATCACTAAACTTATAATTATATTAATTTTAAGTGTTGGGACATCTCAGGAGAACATTGTTTCAAAACAGAATATTAAACTAGAAGATTCTGTTAAAATCAAACAAAAGTATGGTATTAGGGTTGGTGTTGATTTAAGTAAACAGATAAGAATGCTGACCGAAGATTACACAGGAGTCTCGTTATATGCTGA
>Ga0209036_1000244_pt1 | contig 22844 bp, 21 predicted proteins | sample MarorgKNORR_S2LV_3_FD_188222 | JGI IMG/M metagenome (GOLD analysis project Ga0209036, IMG submission 188222) | Marine microbial communities from the Southern Atlantic Ocean, analyzing organic carbon cycling - DCM_A/KNORR_S2/LV (SPAdes) (version 2) | ecosystem: Environmental > Aquatic > Marine >... | reverse complement strand
TGGGTCGCATCTAAGTTGCAGTCAATCGGCATTTCCAATGCTCGTTTAATGAAAACACAAACGCACCCTGTTGTTTATGGCGACTGGTTAAATGCTGGGGAAAATAAACCAACTATACTAATCTATGGACATTTCGATGTTCAGCCAGCCGATCCATACGAGCTTTGGGATAGTCCACCTTTTGAACCACTTGTTAAGGATGGGAAAATTTATGGTCGCGGTGCGTCAGATGATAAAGGAAATATGTTAGCGCCAATTTTGGCAATCGAAGCTCTTCTTTCGAGTGATGGAAAGCTGCCTGTAAATGTTAAGTTTTTTTATGAGGGACAGGAAGAAATTGGCTCGCCCACGATTGGTCCATTTATAAAAGACAATATAGAACTATTGAAAGCAGATATGATATTTTCATCTGATGGAGGACAGTGGTCTGAGGATCAGCCGAGTTTGGTTTATGCCTTACGAGGGTTAGTTGGGTGTGAGATTACGGTAACTGGAGCGAGTGGTGATCAACATTCTGGAACTCATGGCGGTGGTATAGCCAATCCGATACATGCATTGTCACATTTAATAGCATCAATGAAAGATCTCGATGGTAGAATAACAATAGATGGATTTTATGATGATGTTATCGAATTATCGGACGAAGAAAAGGAAATGTTTGCTGGGCTGCCATTCGATGAAAAGGACTATGTAGAAAAATTAGGTGTTCCGGAAACTTTTGGGGAGACGGGTTATACTGTTCAAGAAAGACTTTGGGCACGTCCAACTTTAGAGCTGAATGGGATATGGGGCGGATATCAAGGTGGAGGCTCTAAAACAGTATTGCCTTCTCAAGCTCACGCAAAAATCACGTGTAGGCTCGTCGCTAACCAGAAGCCTGAAAGAATATATGATTTAATAAAACAGCATGTTGAAAATAACCGACCACCGGGAGTTAAAGCTGAGGTTAAAAAACTTGCTGGTGATGCTGATCCATTTCTGGTCCCAAGAGGCCATAACTCCAGTCAAATAGCGGGCCGGGTTTTACACGATTTATATGGAAAAGAGCCATTGGAGACCCGAGTTGGAGGATCTATTCCAGTGATGTCTACCTTATTGTCAGAGTTGGGTATTCATGCAACCATGTTTGCTTTTGGCTTAGATGACGAAAAAATACATGCGCCAAATGAATTTTTTAGACTTTCTAGCTTTAAGAAAAGTCAAATTGGATATTGTAAACTTCTGGAAGAATTTGGTAAATAATGAATAACTTAAATTGAATGAGATCAAGTTTTGTATTGCCGCGTAGTTCATGTAAAGGCAGTCAGTGAGATTCAGTTAAAGATGATTACTTCTTATATTGAGTCAACTATGATGCCCAGAAACCTAGCCGCAGGACAAGTTTCGGGTGAAGTTTTTGAAAAGTCTCCAACCGAAATTTTTACTGTTTCCAAATTTTCAGATGAAGAAACGGCAAATAAAATAATGGGTTTAATGAAAGATGAAATTCGTGAGATAGCAAAAGGTTGTAAAATGAGTTTGTTAGAGGGTCCAAGAATTATTGAAGGAAAATCCTCTTAAGACCGATCTTTAAAGGACGGAGCCTACTAAAATGGATACATATTTAAAAGTGATGGTTACCATTATAACGGTATGTGTAGTGATAGTAACTCTTATCATAGTTGTGGAAATGCTTGCTAGCCTTGGTCATCATGAAGAGTATGATGAGGGCTATCACGAAAAACTTAATTATCTGATTGAGAGCGTCGAAAAATTACAAACAGATTAATTGCATTTTTAATTCGCTGGAAACGTAATTTTAAAATACTAATTGGTTTTTATGAAGCGAGATAATGGTAAGAAACAAAAATCTGATGCAAGAGTAAGTGGCGAGATAGCTTTTTACGTTCTTATTGCATTGGCAGCATTTGTTTTTGTGTTTATCTTTCTGGGCGCATAAATGTCGTTATGTAATAATTTTAACTACATTGCCGCCAAAGTATGTTCTAAGCCGTTTATTATATGAGCTTCTAATAATCTCGCAGCTTCTGTGCCATTTCTACTTAGTGCGGCTTCAAAAATTTTATGATGCTCTTGAGCTGCTTCATCCCCTCTAAATGTAAAAACCAACATTTGATATCTAAGATACTTGTCATAAAGTATTGAGTGTAAATCTAGTAAATTTTTAGAATTACAGGCTTCTATTACTGCTAGATGGAATTCCCAATCATAACGCTTCCATGTCTCTTTTTCAGAGACATCTCCTGCAATCATTTTTTTTTCCATTAGTTGTAGTTTATGATGGGCAGCAACTAAATTACCCTCCCAGTCATCGTCTCCACTTTCGACTGATGCTTTGAGCGCGTGGCACTCTAGAAGAACTCTAAGTTTTGCGATTTCAATAAGATCCTTCTGAGAAACCTCAGTCACATAGAAACCACGCTGTTCTTCTGCTAACACGAAACCTTCACTTGCAAGTCTATTGAGTGTTTCCCTTAAAGTTGAAACACTGGCCTCATACTGGCTCTTTATCAATTCAAGTTTTAATTTAGATCCTGGTACCAGTTGCCCGAAAATAATATCGTGTTTTATTTTTTCGTACGTCGATGAACCGACAGTGTTTTGATGTTTTCCCATAAGGCTAATGTACCAGATTAATTTACCATTCTACTATGCTTAGGATTAGGTAAGTAATTTTTCAAGTTTTATAAATATCTGTCTAAAGCGAAAATATCATATAATATTGCAGTTGGTGATTTTTTTGCTTACGAATGGAACAGATTATATTGGGAGATTAACGCGGGATATTTGGTTTATAGTTTCACAACTTTATCCCATTAAAATGTCTGCGTTAAATAATGGCTTTATGAGTGGTACCGTAAAATTGGTTCTTGTCGGTCTTGGACTTGTCGGGAGGCGCCATGCTGATGTTATAGCTAAAACAAAGAGTGCCGAATTGGTCGCAATTGTGGATCCATCTAAAGATGCTCAAAACTATGCGCGCAAGAAAAGTCTAAAAGCATATCACTCTTTAGAGGATATGTTTACGGAGCAATGTCCGGATGGAATTATACTTGCGACCCCAACGTTGATGCATAGTGAGCAGGCTTTCTACTGCATCAAGAGAACTTGTCCAGTCATGATTGAAAAGCCAATCGCTACTTCTTCGCAAGAAGCTCTTGCATTAGTTGAAAAGGCGGAAAGTTTGGATGTTCCAGTACTCGTGGGTCATCATAGGCGTTATAACCCGATTATACAAAGAGCTAACAAAGTTATTACATCAGGAGAAATTGGAAAAGTTCGGGCAGTTCATGCTAATTGTTGGTTTTATAAATCAGATGAATATTTTGATGAGGCAGAATGGAGAAAAAAGAGGGGTGCAGGACCAATTTCAGTGAACCTTGCTCATGATATAGATCTCTTAAGGTATTTTTGTGGTGAAATTGATTTTGTTCAGGCGCAAACAGCTAAGTCAATTCGAGGATTTGAAAATGAAGATGTCGCAGGTGCTTTGTTAACGTTTAGAAATGGAGCAATAGGAACAATATCTGTCTCAGACTCTATCGTTTCGCCGTGGAGCTGGGAGATGACTTCAAAAGAAAATCCCGTATATCCTCCGACTTCGGAAAGTTGTTATTTTATTGGAGGATCACATGGCTCTCTCTCTATTCCAGATTTAACGTTATGGGGTCAAAATAGTGAACGCGATTGGTGGAAACCTTTAGAAGCCTTATCGATGGACCATGAACCCGCTGATCCATTATACAATCAGATTATCCATTTTATTGACGTTATCAAAAAGGAAGAAAATCCCATTGTTTCTGGTAGAGAGGGCCTTTTTACATTAAGGGTCATCGAGGCTATCCAGAAATCTGCATTGACTCAGCAATCTGTAAAGGTTGAAAGTTAGTTTAGATTCGTTTCAATTCAGGAAAGGTTATTGAAAAATATCATATATTTTGAGTTAAAAATTGCAAAAGTGAAAAAATATGATATCGAATTATGGAGCACTTAATGTGCTATAGCTTATAATGGGAGGAATATTTTATGTTACATAAATTAACAAGACGTTCAGTCTTGAATGCAATTGCAGCGGCAGGAATGTTGGCTGGGACTACGGCTACAACAGTTGCAGCAGATCAAATGACTTTTACTCTGGCTACAGCTGGTTCTGAGACAGATATGAGATCGGCAGCTATGGCTAAAGTTTTCGCGCCAATGGTAGCAGGCTTTGCTGATTACCAACCTGGATATAACGCAACATTGTTCGCTCAAGGGACTGAGCTCGATGCTATCAGTCGTGGTAACTTGACAATGTCAATTGCGTCTGCGCAGGAATTAGCCCAATTTTTCCCGGAGTTTTCAATTTTTGCTACCGGGTATGTTCATCAGGATGCAGCACACCAAGTGCGAGTCTTTAACGATCCATTAATGGACCCTTTCAAGAAAACAGTTGAAGATGAGCTTGGTGTAAAATTACTTTCAGTAATGTATTTAGGGCGTCGTCATGTGAATTTGCGTCAGCCTAGATCTGAAGTTGATGTCCAAACTCCAGCAGATTTAGCCGGCGTAAACTTGAGAATGCCTGGAACAGATGCTTGGCAATTCCTTGGAGCAGCTCTAGGAGCCTCGCCAACACCGTTTGCATTTACAGAAGTGTACACAGCACTTTCAACAGGCGCCGTTGATGGACAAGACAATCCATTACCAACTGTTGTAGACGCGAAATTTTATGAAGTGACAAAGCAAATCGCTCTTACTTCGCATCTAGTAGATTTAAACTATGTAGCATTTTCAAAAGCTACCTGGGATAGCTTAACACCCGATCAGCAAATGACTGTTCAGCGCGCTGCAGATGCAGCATCGGCTTGGGGTCGTTTGAAGCAATTAGATAAAGAAAATAATCTAGCAGACTTTATTCGTAGTCAAGGTGTTGAAATCTACAGCCCTGATCTTGACGCTTTCCGAACTCACGTTCAAGCGCAGTATGTTGGAAGCGAATTTGCAGCAAGTTGGCCAGATGGCGTGTTGGAAAAAATCAACGCACTTGGTAATTAATCTTTGCACTCATTGTGAGGGAGTCAAATATGCAAAATTTTGCAAAGTGGCTCACTCGCGGATGTGAATTTATCGCCGCCATGATTTTGGCGGCGATTTTTATTATTTTTCTTCTTCAAATATTTGCTCGCTATACTTCAAAAATAGCTTGGCTGATGCCCATTGAGCCGCTTTCAAATTGGATGCTAACTGTTGAACCAATAGGATGGACGATAAATCTAATATCACTTCTTTGGGTTTGGTTGATCTTTTTTGGCTGTTCTTTTGTCGTCCGGGAACGGGATCATGTTACATTTGACATCTTGTATCTAGCCCTGCCAGACCATTTAAGGCGAATAGCTATAATCGTTATTTCATTGATCATGATTTTTGCTTTGCTCTGGTCTTTTTTGCCAACTTGGGATTCAATATTCGGAAGTCGTTTGATGGACTTAAAGAAGATCCAGACTTTAAGAATGCCAATAACGGGCGATAAGATACCGATTAAATGGCTTTTCGCATCGTACATCACATTGATGATTGTTGTCATATTACGTTACGCTTGGATTTGTTATGAGGTATCAATAAAGGGTCCTCCAAAAAGGCCCATAGAAGAATTTTCGGCTACCCAAAAGGATGATGCCTAATGAGCATCGAAATATTAGCTGGTATTTTTATTCTATTCTCTATGGCCGCATTAGGAGCGCCTGTAGCCTATGCAATTCTTTCTGGAATCATAGTCTATTTGGGTGTGGCTGGTCAGGACCTTGCAATTGCTGGCCAAACTATGGTTCAGAGGCTTTTCGACGGGTTTCTTTTATTAGCAGTCCCACTTTTTATTGTGACAGCAAACATAATGAACGCCGGTACAATCTCAGATCGACTACTTAATTTTTGCGTAGCAGTTGTTGGAAGATTTAGAGGTGGTTTGGGTCATGTAAACGTTATGGCTTCTCTAATTTTTTCTGGGATGTCAGGTTCCGCAGTTGCTGACGCAGCAGGAATTGGAAAACTAGTCATAGAAATGATGGTCAAAAGTGGGCGCTACTCTCGTGGATATGCTGCTGCAATTACAGCAGCAACTGCTACTATTGGGCCAATTATTCCTCCTTCAATTCCGATGGTGTTATACGCTCTTGTTTCAAACACTTCCATTGGGTTTTTATTTTTAGCAGGCATATTGCCGGGTTTAATAATGGGTGCAGTCCTAATCGGTATGAATACATGGATTTCTTATCGCCGAGATTTTGGGAAAGAAGAAGCAGTTCCAATAGCGCAATTGCCATTGATTACTTTAAAGTCATTTCCAGCACTTTTAATGCCAGCGATACTTTTGACTTGTATATATAGTGGAGTAACATCGCCAACAGAGGCAGCAGCGATAGCTGCTTTGTATGCCTTTATTTTGGCGGCTGGTTTTTATCGTGCTTTGACTATTAAATCACTTTATCAGTTATTTGTTGAGAGTGCCCGATCATCTGCCTCGGTCGCGTTAGTGATTGGCGCCTCCATGATTTTAACATATGTAGTTGTTAAAGAAAATATCCCACAGACTTTATCAGCTTTATTAGCAGGAGCTGAAATCAGCCCAATTATTTTTCTTCTGCTTATAAATTTATTAATCCTTTTAGTGGGATGCATCTTAGATGCTACTGTCATTATATTAGTTATTGTGCCCTTATTCATTCCGACCTGTGAAGCGCTCGGTATAGATTTAGTGCATTTCGGGGTCCTTGTGGTAGTGAATTCAATGATAGGGTTAATTACCCCCCCGTATGGAATGCTGCTCTTTGTTATAAATGCCGTAACTGATATACCTTTGCGTGAAATAATAGGTGAAATTTGGGCATTTTTAGCAGTTTTGATTTTTGCATTGCTGATAATGATTTTTTCACCAAATATGGTTTTGTGGTTACCCAGATTATTTGGGTATCAGGGATGAGAAATACTTTTGGTGGCAAAAAACTACCTAAATTTCAGTTTACTTCACAACTAAAATAAAATGACAAAAGCTGATGAAGCAGACGTATTAGGCAATTTTTAGATATTTACTGTCTACCACTTTTGGGTATTCCAATTGTTATTGCGATACCTCCTAGAACAAGAACACACGATAAAATAAATTTTAGTGTTATTAATTCTTGCATAAAAACCATTCCGCCTGCGGCGGCTATTAATGGCACACTAAGCTGTGACACTGCGGCATTGGTAGATGGTATTTTTGGCAAAACATAATACCATAATGCGTATCCCATTCCAGACGTAATTGCGCCTGAACAAATTGCCAACAGTGCCCCATTATTTGACCACGAAAAACCAGTGTTATTTGGGAGTAATAAAATGACAATTAAACAAATTGGTGTGGAAAGTAGAAAGCTGGCAGTCGTAGCGGATATTGCGGATTCCGCATTTTTCCCTAGGATAGAATAAATTCCCCATGCCATACCTGCGATTGCCATAAGTACACTTGATTTCATATCTAGAGTAAAATCTCCGCTCGGCCAAAGTAGATATATTAGTCCGGTAAAAGCAATGACTGCACCAATACTTTTATTTTTTGGTACTTGCTGATCAGAAAGAAATGATGAAGCGAACATTACCAACTGTACTACCCCGAACTGGATCAAAACGCCTATCCCAGTCTCAAGCCCTGTGAATGCATAAGAAAACCCTACCAAATATAAGCTCAATGCGGCGGTAGTTTTTAAATGAAGATTACTAAATATTTTTAACGGGTACTTTCTCAGATAACATATTAAAAGTAACGTTATGGCACCAGCGAATACACGTAGAAGGAGAACTAGCTCGGGATCCATATTGTAACTCGCTAGTGCAGCACGGGTCAAAAGGGCATTCCCAGAAAATGCCAGCATTGTAAGCAAAACAAGTGAATAGACGTATACCAAACTTATATCTCTATTAAAATTCCATCTATAAATTGCACTTGTATCAGTTATTAAATGGATGGCTAGCATAATACTCCGAATACTAAATACCTAAGCTGTAGTATTGTGAATAAAGATCTTGAGAGATTTGTGTAATAATCATTAAGATTGACAAATTAGCTCATTATCAGACAAACTTCTTTGATGTGGAGGCACGTTAAAAGTGTATCAACTCGTAATATGGCAAGAGTGCTCTAAAAGTGGTCAAAAAGGCCATATTAGTTTCGCAACAACACAAGATTTTATTCCTAAGATTGGTGAACTATTTTCCGCCCCACCTTTGTCAGGACATGTAATTGGTGTGACGCACGATTTGCACGATCAGGACTTTAACCTTTCAAAGTTTATTCATTTTGTTCAGTTAGAAAAAAAATCACTAGAACTGGCTGACGCGTTTGAGCTTCCAGAGCAACTTGAATTTGTTGAGTATTAATTTTCGTTTGATCAGAAAAAAATGGCTGCATAAATGCAGCCAGTAGGAGGTTATATGAAGCAGTTCTGTTTAAGCTTTGCAAATGGCATGCCAAGTGATTAGCTAGGTAAATTTGTTTAGGGTTATTTTTTGATATGCAAGATATTCTAATCACAGGCTTAGCGACCTTAGACTTAATTTTTAAAATGGATAGTTTCCCTGTTAAAAGTGAAAAGTATAGAGCGGAAACTGCTATGTTTTCCGGGGGTGGTAATGCTGGTAATGCATCCGTAGCAGTTGCACGGTTAGGTGCAAACTCGACTATATTTTCTGCTGTTGGATGCGACGAAGTTGGATCTTTTATTCTCGGGGAGCTAAAGCGCGAGAATGTAAATACAGAGTTCGTTTTAGAGTTAGAAAATTGGCAATCGTCTTTTTCGTCAGTACTCGTAGATATTGATGGTGACCGGCAGATTGTGAATTACAGAAAGTCACTTCCAGAGAATGCTATAAATAGTATTTCGAATTTTCCGATTTACGATGCCTATCTTTCAGACAGTAGGTGGAGCGAAGCAGCAATCGCTACTCTCTCTTTAGCCAGAAAATATAAAAAGCCTGGTATTTTAGATGCAGAAGCGCCCGTTTCTCAACATGCTGTAGAAATTGCATCTCATGTTGCATTTTCAATGCAGGGGCTCAGACACTTCACCAATAAGGATGACTTAATGGCAAGTTTGAAAGTTATTGAAAATGACTTCAATTCGTGGGCTTGTGTTACCGACGGGCCAAATGGCGTCTATTTTCTAGAGGAAGGTGTTTTACGTAATCTACCCGCTCCCAGGATAAAAGCTGAAGATACTTTAGGCGCTGGCGATGTTTGGCATGGAGCATTTGCCGTCTGCTTAGCTGAAGGAAAAAGTGAGAGAGAGGCAATCAAATTTTCTAATTTGGCAGCAGCAATTAAGTGTACAAGATTTGGGGGGCAGTCCAGCATTCCGACACGCGGAGAAATCAATGAATTTATTAATTCAAAATAGGGAAGAGATTATTTTTGCATTTACTAAATATCGATAAGTTGACGATTAAAGATGAAGTAATTCCAGCTGAAAGACTGGCTGCCATGGTAGAGGCTGATCGGACTAAGGATTTATCTGCTCAATTGCGGGATAATGGCTATCTACTTTTGAGATCTGTCTACAGGCCTTCAGATGTTCAAGCTGCTAGAGACGAGATACTTCAAAGGCTAGCAGAGGTTGGAGAAGTAGCTGAGCCAATATCTGATGCAATTTCTACAGGTACATCGGAAAGGCGTTTGCATTATCCAAACACAAAAGAGCTAGGTGCGTTCTGGAAATCAGTCAGTGAAGGTTCGGCACTAAGAAGGGTGATAAATGGTCCCGAAATTACTGGTGTAATGGCGGAAATATTTGGTGAAAAAGTTACTCATTTCTCGTTTGCCTGGCTCCGGGCTATGCAGGCAGGAAAAGCTAGCCCGATTCATATCGACCATCCTTATATGAATAGAGGTACTAAAGATTTGTTAACTTGCTGGTGTCCAATAGGTCCAGTTGGATTGGATGAAGGTACATTGTACATACTGGAGGGTTCTCACACCTGGGGTGATATTAGGGACCGCTTTGAAGGATTAGATGTCGATAAAGACAAAAATCGTGTGGGGCATATCGAGGATACTCCGCTGGATTTAGCTAAGAAAAAGTCGAGTCGGTTTCTTACCTCCTCATTTAATCCAGGTGACTGTCTGATTTTTGGAATGTTTACTGTACATGGTTCATTCGATAACAATTCGCCTTTTGGTCGAATACGATTATCATGCGATACCCGTTTTCAACCCATAAGTCAGCCAATGGATCCGCGTTTTTCTGGTAAAAACCCACTAGCCCATTCTGGTCTAGGTTACGGCTGTTTAACTGCATCGCTACCAATGAATGAAACTAGATCTCCTCGATAGGCAGTGACATGAAAGGTATTTTGCCCAGTTTAAATACTCCATTTACAAATTCGGGTGAACTAGATCTCGATTCACTTACTCGTTTGGTAGAGCACACGATAATCTCTGGCTGTGGAGGGATGCTCGGACTAGCAGTAGCGGGCGAACACAACACTTTAAATTTTGATGAAAAGATTCAATTTATTGAGACAGTTACGAAAGTGAACAAGCGGCGCATTCCTTTTATATGTAGTGTAACCGCAGCTGACTTTAACGAGAGTGTTGAGCTTACAAAAAGTGCTAATTCTTTTGGTGCGGAAGGTATATGTCTTCAATTACCGTCAAACCTCGAATTTGCTAAGAAATTGTTTTTTTTAGAGCAGTTGGAAGACCGATCCCCTGAAATTTTAATGATACAAGATTTGGACTGGTTCGGAGATGGAATGGCTTTAGAGGAAATTGTAAAATTATTTAATTCTGTAGATAAATTTAATTGGTTAAAAATAGAAACAGTAGGAGCAGGTGAAAAGTATACTTCTGTTTTGCAAAAACTAGATGGCAGATTGAAAGTTTGTGGTGGCTGGGCCGTAAAACAACTTATCGATGCGATGGACCGTTCAGTAAATGCTTTCATTCCCACAGGATTAGAAAAAATTTATGTAGAGATTTATCAATTATACCAAAATGGTAATAAAGAAAAAGCACGGTTATTATTTGAAAAAATTCTGCCTGTATTGAATTTTTCAAATCAAAATATTGGAACAAGTATTCGCTTTTTTAAGAATTTACGTGTTCTGGAAGGGCTATTTGAAAGTAATTATTGCCGTGATGAGTCAGCCGTCTTTGACAAATTACAGGAATTTGAAGCAGTAAAGGCCACTTCAATAGCTAACGGTTTATTAGCAAGTTACCGTTAAAAATGATTTATATAAAAGTACTAAAATCATTTTGGGCTACGTTTAAGTTTCTGGAAGCGCCGTAAACTACTAGGCATCAATTCTTTTCCCATAACTTCTTCCCAATCTGTTTCTGCCACGTCCCCGATGTAAAGATCGCCTAAACTATCTATTGCTATACTGTGGGGTGATATAAATTGGCCGGGGAGAAGCCCAGGCCCGGATCCTTTGTCTAATTTTGAAAGCAGAGAACCCCTTTTATCAAAAAAACTGACAAACGGACCCAAATTGGGGAAATCCTTATTTACCTCTAGGTAAGAAGCTAATTCACCAACAATGCAATCAGGCGAAGAGCCTTCAGTTATAGCTAAACCGCTAGGTCGGTGCATATTATTTATTTGGGTTTCAAAATTGCCTGACGTATCAAAAATCTGTATGCGAGAATTCTCACGATCTGCCACATATATCCATCCATCATTATCGCAGCATATATTATGAGGTAGATTAAACTCACCTGGTCCAGCGCCAGATTGTCCCCAGCTTTTTATGTGTTTTCCTGTGGGATTAAAATGATGAATACAGGCATTATTGTAACCATCCGAAACGAAAATATCCCCCGAGGGTGATATTGCGCAATGTGTACATTTACAAAAAGGTTTTCCACTCATAAATCCGGAACTTATGCCTGAAGTGCCTAGTTGCATCAGCAGTTCGCCAGTCAGGGAAAATTTTCTGACGGTATGGTCAAAATTATCAGTTAAATAGATACATTGGTCTGGCCCTATCGATGCTCCATGTGGGTTTTTAAAAAGACCGTGGCCCCAGGTGCGTAATACATCTCCATTTTGAGATAAGACTACAACTGGGTGTTCTCCTCTGTTAAAAAGGTAAACGTAATCTTTTGCGTCTACAGCAATCCCTGCCACGTCCCCTAAAATAATCTCATCTGGGAAATTTCCCCAATGTTCCATAGGGGTATATGTATAGTTTCCATGTCCGAGCATTTAAATATTCGTGTTACCTTTCAAAATTCTTTTTTATATAAGTTACAATAAAATTTCTGCTCAATCCACATTACTATTCTTTAAACTCAGAGGCTTGACAGTCAGAACAGTAACCTGCTTAGAATAGTCTTTCAGGTGTGTGGAGAGTACTCAATTGTTAAAGATATATGAGACATTATTTACGCCTCTAAAAATTGGAGTGGTCACAGCACCTAATTGTTTCATCAAGTACCGCATTTTCAGGTATGGCACATTCACGTCCCAAGGCTGATGCAGCTGCACCGGGGTTGATCGCTGATGCAGTTTTTGATGGCCAATTAGCGGCGCGTAATTTTGAAAGAGATTATGGTGCTGTGGAAAAAGAGTTCTATATTAAAGAAATTATTTCTTTGGAATAATTATCGATAATTCTGTCAGGTTGGAGATACAGAGTGGAAGAGGGATTTAAGGAACTAATTTCGAGGTACCAAGGGTCCCATAGTCTCCCTCGCCAATTTTATACGTCTGAGACGTTATATAAGATGGATATTGAGCACTACTGGAACCATAGTTGGATTTGGGTTGGGCACATAAACCAAATTTCTAATGTTGGAGACTTTTTCTTATTCGACTACGGGTATGAGTCTATAATAGTAGCTCGTGATAAAGACAAATGTATAAATGCGTTTTTGAATGTATGCCGTCATAGAGGCTCAAGGGTATGTATAGAGAAAAGTGGAAATACTCGTGTGTTTGCATGTCCCTATCATGCATGGACTTATGAACTTAATGGTAATCTTCGTGCTGCACGTGAAATGGGCGATGGTTTTGATAAAGCCAAACACTCCCTAAAAAGGGTCAATCTTCGAATTTTCCACGGCCTAATTTTTATCTGTATATCAGACGATCCACCTAATATAGATGAAGGTTTACTTCAACTAGAAGAATTGGTTGCACCTTTTGAATTTGAGAATTTAAAAATTGTGCACAGCGCAAATTACCCAGTAGCAGCTAACTGGAAATTAGCTTTGGAAAATTATATGGAATGCTACCATTGTGCGCCTGCGCATTTAGAGTACTCCAGGTCACATAGTTTGAAAGACCCATCAAGTGCCAATATCGAATTAAAAAATTGTTTGCTGAATAAAAGCATAGAAGTTGGACTATCAGGCGATGAACTGCAAATAAATGGGCTTGGGTCAAAAGATGTGGAAATGGATTTTTATTTTTCCCGATATCCCCTATTCCAAGGATATCAAACAGGCAGTAAGTCGGGGAAAAAATTAGCACCACTATTAGGTAAGCTTAAAGATTTTGATGGTGGGACGACTGATATACAAATTGGTATTTTGAATAACTTTTTATCGTATTCAGACCATGTAATTGGCTATCGCTTTATCCCAAGATCTCTTCAGAGCACAGATATTGAGGTAATTTGGATGGTGCGACAGGATGCCGAAGAGGGAATAGATTATAATTTAGAGGATCTGATATGGTTATGGCATTGCACATCTCAAGATGATGAACGTATTATCGGACTCAATCAAAAAGGGGTTAATTCCGACCACTATGTTCCTGGGCCCTTATCTAATATGGAGTGGGGTATCAAAGCTTTTCATGCTGGGTACCTGAAACAATTGGACAAAAAAACAAATATTAATTCGTAAAATTTTGTGTAGTTTGTAATTATATAAATACAAAACAGTATTGAGGTTTTTGATGAAAATAAGAAATTCAAATTTTGTAAACGCCAATGAGCCATCTTTGGATGCTTTACATTCTTGGGATAGGCAACACCAATTACATCCATGGGCAGCAATGGATGCGTGGCGAGAGTACGACCACATGCTGGTGGAAAATGCAGATGGAATTTACTTATGGGACGCCTCCGGCAAGAAGTTTATAGACGGCCCTGGCGGAATGTGGTGTGTTCAGATTGGTTATGGAAGGCAGGAGATGGCCGATGCAATTGCTAAGCAAGCCATGAAACTTCCATATGCTTCTCCGTGGACAACAGTTACTGAGCCATCATCTATTCTTGCAAAAAAAATTGCTGAACTAGCCCCGGGAGATCTTAATAACGTGTTTTTTACAACGGGTGGTTCCACTGCCGTTGATACTGCTATTAGGACCATGCATTTCATGAACAATCGGTTAGGGAGGCAAGATAAAAAAATAGTTTTAGCTAGAGAAAAAGGCTACCATGGATCGACCTATTTAGCTTCTACAGTTACTGGCAAAGAGCGGGATAAGTCCCGTTTTGATATTGAAGACCGTTTGGTTCATTTTTTACCAGATGTTAATCCTTATCGGCGACCTGATACCATGTCTGTTGAAGCTTGGTGTGATGAAAAAGTGGCTGATTTAGAAAATGCTATCAAAGAACTTGGGCCAGATAAAGTTGGGGCTTTTATCGCGGAACCAATTCTTTGTTCCGGTGGTGTAATAATCCCACCGGAGGGATACCATAAGCGTACATTAGAAATTTGCCGAAAATATGATGTTCTTTATATTTCCGACGAAGTTGTTACAGGTTTTGGTCGGCTTGGTCATTGGTTTGCATCTAGCGAAGTGTTTGGAATTCAGCCAGACATTATCACATGTGCTAAAGGCTTAACATCAGGCTATTTGCCATTAGGTGCTTGTATAATATCAGACAATGTTATGGCGCGAATGGAAAGTCCCGACGAATCTGTATTATTTTCAAATGGTTATACGTATTCAGCTCATCCAGTTTGTTGTGCAGCTGCATTGAAGAATATTGAAATTTTTGAGGAAGAGGACGTTTTAGGTAACGTACAAAAAGTTACACCTCATTTTCAGAAGAGGCTTCAACAGCTCTATCAATATCCAATAGTTGGTGACATAAGAGGGATGGGTTTACTTGGCTGCATAGAAGGTAAACCAGACCAAGAAGGCTTTACATTGGCAGAGGAAAGAAAACTGGGTGCACTTCTTGATGAGGCTTGTGAAGAAATGGGCCTATTAGTGAGGCCACTTATAAATATGGCGGTTTTTTCCCCACCTTTGGTCATAAATCTCTCTCAAATTGATGACATGTTTGACATACTTGAGAAAGCATTAGAGAGAGTATCAAAATCCTTATAATTCTGTCTATTTAATTAGAGGATGTTCTCTTTTTGAGAAATTCAGAGCATCAGACGCAGGATTGTCCACTTCAATAGCAGATCTATACCCGCTGTGAACGGCAGCCGCAATAATAGATGGAGCCTCAGCATCACCTATCTTAATTACTTTTTGGACGCCGTTACTTCCCCAATTCTCTGCCCGTGAGCATAGGTCATCATATAAATCCGTTACTGGCATCTTACGAGTAATAGGAACCACAAAATCGCAGGAGACTTCTTTTGGCTCCCCGGAAAAAATGCAAGAAAGCTCTGCGATCCCATTCATTACTACTTCAATTTTGTAATTATTAATTACTTTAATCCCAGCCTTTATAATTTCCGTGTTTGACCTTGTTTGCTCATCAGTAAATTCACCCCAGCTACACACTCTTCCAGCTGGGCTCACTAAAGTTACTTCATGTCCTTGCCTTTTTAATTCAAGTGCAAGGACCGATCCAAAATAATAATGGTCATCATCATATATTACGAATTTAGATTTAGATTTAATGGGGTTCTCAAGCACTTCGTCGCCAGAAACTATCATTTTCATATCTGCTTTTTTAAAGTCACAATCGCTATGCCTTCCTATCGAGTCTTTTGCCCATCTAGCGCCTGTCGCGATTACTACGTCTTCGTAACCTAATTCTAACACGCTATCGGCAGTCATATAACTTTCGGGGAAAACCTCTATATTTTTGCATTTATTAATTTGTGTAATTCTCCAATCTCTGACCCTTATCCATTCAGATAGTCCGGGTAGCTTTGCTTCGGTAATAATTCTTCCTCCAAGTTCACGAGATTTTTCAGCAAGAGCCACTTTGTGGCCCATTTGTCCAAGGACCCTACTTGCCTCTAAACCAGCTGGGCCAGAGCCAACCACTAATACTCTCTTTCTGTTTTTAGTAGTAAGTATTTTTTCTGGATGCCATCCATTGCGCCATTCTTCACCCATAGTAGGATTTTGTGTGCACCTAATTGGTACACCAAGGCTGTCATGCGCATAGCAAACATTACAGCCAATACACTCTCGAATGTCCTCTAGGTTTCCGGTAGAAATCTTTTTTGGTAAAAAGGGATCTGCAATTGATGGTCGCGCCGCGCCAATGAAATCTTGGACATTGTCCCGAAGGAGTTGAACCATCGTATCCGGTGATGTTAATCGACCGACCGAAACAACTGGTTTTGAGGTAAGTTGTTTTGCTTTTAAAACTGAATCCTTTAGCGCTGCTTCTTTTATGAATCTAGAGTTACCCATTTCGACGCTGTAGTCAGGTACCGTCAGGTCCCACAGGTCAGGTAGTTCTGCTAAGAGCGCAAAAGCATCATAACTTTCTGGGTCGTTGAGACCAACACTAAAACGCGTGGCAACTGCAGCTTTCCCTTCTACTACTTCACGAGTATCCTCGATCAGCTCTTTGATAAAACGCACACGGTTTTCTAAAGATCCACCGTATTCATCATTTCTAATATTTGTTTCTGGGTTTAAAAATTCAGATAATAAATAACCGTGGGTAGCGTAGACATAGACAATGTCAAACCCAGCTTCTAGCGCCCGTTTTGCAGCATCCCTGTGCCATTGTCGGATATTTTTTATATCACTTTTATCCATGCAACGTGTTTGGCCTGGATGGTAAACTGATGTGTCTTGTTGTGGATGATTTCGTAATCCTAGTGGCGGTAATCTGGTGCCTAGGTTTACGATCAAGGAGCCGCCTATCCATAGCTCTACGCCAGCTAGGGCGCCATGTTTGTGAACTTCATTAGTCATTTTCCGATGGGAAATAATGTCTTCATTGTCCCACAATGCGCAGTAAGGAAAAGCGTCATTATCGGAGGTTGGATGAATAGAGCAGTACTCTGTATTAACTACTCCCCACCCTCCTTCGGCCTTTACCCCTCGCATGGCTGCAAGTGTGTTGGGACGTCGCCATCCCATACCAGAGCAATGAGGTACCTGATAGAAACGATTTTTTGCGGTCACTGGTCCAATTTTTATTGGTTCAAATAAAATATTATGCCGTGGGTCGCGCATTTTTATACGTCGCCTCTTGCTGCCATTTGTTGATCTATCAATTCACGCCTTTGCTGCCTTAACATTATGTAAGCAGCAATTGCGACAAGGATGGCTACGAAGATAATAATAATAGTAGCTAGTGCATTTATATCAGGCCTTAAACCTAACCTAATTCTTGAAAAGATTAAGATCGGTAATGTAGTTGACCCCGGACCAGTTACAAAGCTTGCTATTACTAAATCATCAAGTGATAGGCAAAATGCTAAAAGCCATCCAGATAGAAGTCCTGGAGCAAGGCGCGGAAGAGTTATAGAGCTCATTACCTTAAAGGGTTTTGCACCTAAATCAGCGGCTGCTTCCTCTAGTGATACACCCATCCCGGTTAATCTCGCCTGAACGATTACTGCTACGTAGGCAAGTGAAAATGTAATGTGAGCTATAGTTATAGTAGTAAATCCACGCTCTAGTGGCCACCCGATTAATTCTTTCAAAGAAATGAAAAAGATTAAAAGAGATAAGCCGGTAATAACCTCAGGCATTACGAGTGGAGCAACCAACATACCTCCAAAGAGTGTCCTGCCTCGAAATTTTCCAAATCGGACCATTGCTAGTCCTGCTAATGCACCAAGCATCGTTGCAAAAGTGGCGTTGATAAAGGCTATTTGCAAACTCAGTCTTACTGCCTCCCACACTTCTGGAGATTCAAATAGTACTTTATACCAACGGGTAGACCATCCACCCCAAACTGGTACGAGCTTTGAATAATTAAATGAATAAATTACGAGTAGAACCATTGGTATGTATAAAAAAGCAAGTCCAACGGTAAGCATTAAAGTTAGAAAACCAGATCTTTCGTTATGCATTTACTTAACCTCAGCTGCTTTAGCTTGATAGTGCTGATAAACGGCCATTGGAAGGACCAATAGGAGAAGCAATACTATTGCAACAGCGGATGCTACAGGCCAGTCTATATTTCTTGCAAATTCATTGTATAGTTGGCGGCCGATCATCTGAACGTTTCCTCCACCCAGTAAGTCCGGTATGACGTATTCACCGGTTGCAGGTATAAAAACTAATAAAGAGCCTGCGATGATCCCTGGCATACTTAATGGTAATGTAATTTTAAAAAATGTATTTATTGGGCCTGAGCCTAAATCAGCAGCAGCCTCGTTTAGACCGCCGTCTAGTTTTTCCATATTTGCGTAGAGAGGTAATATCATAAAAGGAAGATAAGTATAAACGATACCAATGTAGACGGCGAATTCAGTATATAATAAGCGAATAGGAGTATCCGTAACCCCTAAATAAATTAAAATGTTGTTTATGGTTCCTTGGTCTGCGAGTAATCCCATCCAAGCGTATACCCGTAATAAAAATGATGTCCAAAATGGTAAAATTATTGCAAATAATAATAGCTGTTTGGTTACTGGTTTTGACCTTACAATTGCATAAGCAATAGGATACCCAATAAGCAATGCTAAAAATGTAGATATAAGCGCTATCTTTACGGAATTTAAATAAGTGCGTGCGTAAAGAGGGTCGTCAAAAATATAAATAAAATTATCAAAAACTAATCTTATCGTAATTACGCCGCCATCAACCCATTCGATCATTTTACTAAAGGGTGGGCTCGTAATAACAAGTTCAGCTAAACTAATTTTTGCAACAATAAAAAAGGGAGTTAGGAAAAATAATAAAAGCCAGGCAAAAGGAATAAAGATTACAATTGTTTTCCACTTTGATTGCAACTTATCTGCGCTTAAACTTATGTAATATCGCAAGTCTGTGCTAAGGTTTTTTTCTTTTTTGACAGAGCTCATTTTAGTAGCAACATCGCACTGGAGTTGTCCCAACTTAATTGTACTTTATCCTCGTAAGTTAGTCTGTCTTTTTCATCCTTTGGTCTTTTTTGGTTTTGAGCCGTGACGTCGATAATTTGATCATTATCTAACCTCACTTTATATCGAGAGGTATTTCCAAAGTAACCAATATCGTCAATATATCCAGTTATATTTGTTGATTTTGAGCTAGTCCTGCTTATACTGATCTTTTCCGGTCGAAGGCCTACATATAAATTACTTCCTTTAGATATGTTAGAATTACTTGTTAAGGAAAATTTTCCTAAGTATGTCGATACCTCAACCATACCGTCAATGTTTGAAACTACTTTCCCGTCTAGTATGTTGGCAGACCCAATAAAGTCCGCTACAAATCGATCATTTGGATATTCATAAATTTCTGTTGGTGTCCCCGTCTGAATAAATCTACCTTTATCCATGACAGCGATCCTTGTGGAAAGGGTCATTGCCTCTTCTTGATCATGGGTTACCACAACAAAGGTAACTCCGACCTTTTCCTGAATATTCATCAGTTCAAATTGTGTTTGCTCTCTTAGCTTCTTGTCTAATGCGGCCAGAGGCTCGTCCAAAAGTAGTAATTTGGGCTCTTTAACGAGAGCTCTTGCTAGTGCTACTCGCTGTCTCTGGCCTCCAGATAATTGTTGTGGCCGCCTTTTCTTATACTCTTGAAGCTCTACTAGCTTCAGTATGCTATCAACTTTATCTAATATTTCTGTTTTAGCGAGACCATCTTGCTCCAACCCAAAAGCGATATTCTTTTCAACGGTCATGTGGGGGAAAAGGGCATAGTTCTGAAACATCATGTTCGTCGGTCGTTTATATGGAGGAACCTCCGACATATCCTGACCATCAATAAGTATTTGTCCTGACGATGGTTTTTCAAATCCTGCTAACATGCGAAGCAGTGTCGTTTTCCCACAGCCAGAGCCGCCGAGTAAACAGAATAATTCCCCTTGGTAGATATCCAGGTCAACATTGTTTACAGCTGTAAAATCACCGAATTTTTTTGAGACGCCCCGAATTTCTAGTAGGGGTTTATCCTTCGAAATTTCGTTAGTATCCGTTAAAGCATCGCTTCCGGAACTGGTCTTTACGTTGACCATCACAGCCTCATTATTATTTTATTTTGTGTAACTGAGGTGAGGCCATTAACTGATCTCACCTCTACTTTTATTAATTACCAGCTTTGAAGTCAGTCCAAGCTCTGGTTTGAATACGCTGCATCTTTGGAGATAAAGAAACGTTTGTATACATATTTGAAACTTGGTCACTGGTTGGAAATGCTGCAGGACTAGAAGTTACTTCCTCATCAATTAATGGTTTTGCAGCAAGATTTGCAGTTGCGTACCATGTGTAATTGCTGTCGCCAGCTGCTACCTCTGGTCTCATCATATAGTTTAAAAACAAGTGAGCATCTTCTACATTAGATGCGTCTGATGGAATTATCCAACCATCAACCCAAAGGTTAGCTTTTCCTGGGCCTGCTGGAAGGAAAAAATCTAGGACAACACCTGTGTTTGCTTCGGCGGCACCTGACATTGCTAATAAACCGTCTGGACCCCAAGTTACGGAGACACAAAATTCTTTTTCTGGCATCCGCTGATATGCGTAGTTATCGAAAGTCTTAATGTAAGGACGTATCGCACTTAATAGTTCACTAGCTTTATCATAGTCTGCTTGGCTGCTTGTTCCTGGGTCAAGACCTAAATGTGTCAATGCCATTGGAAGAATATCTTGAGGTGAGTCCAAAAATGATACCCCACACTTCGCCAGTTCTTTCATATGCTTCGGATCAAAAATCATTTCCATTGATCCTATTGGAGCATCTGGATGGGTCTCTAAAACCAACTCTTTGTTATAAGTTACCCCATGAGTTCCCCACATATAGGGGATTATATGGTTATTGCCAGGGTCCCAAGTTTTAGCTAGTTGCCCCAAAACTGATGCATCCATATTTCTGATATTGTCTAATTTAGATTTATCTAGAGGAGCGACAATCCCAGCCTTAATCAAACGAGCTACCATACTCCCAGAATGGCTCACAACGTCATAACCGCTACTACCAGCCAGAAGCTTAGCATCTATAGACTCAGCAGAGTCATAACCATCATAAATTACCTTTATCCCATACTCAGCTTCAAAATTGGCTATCGTTTCTTCGCCGATGTACTCTTCCCAATTCGTTACTTTTAGGACTCTATCTTCAGCAACTGCTGCGCTAGATAAAAATCCACTCAAAACTAAAGTACTAGCAAATATCTTTGAATAATTATTTATTCGCATCCTTTGTCTCTCCCTCTTTAAAATTCAGCCGTATAAATTTATTGGCTTACTAATGACAATAATTGGTTTCAAAATTCATTATGAATTTTATGCACCTCCAAAGGCTATTCTGGTGCCAACTGATTAGTCAAGAAAAATAGATATAATTCGGCGATAAATACTATTCTTACTTTATTAAGCAGTTTCTTTGGGGTGTTTTGAAAACACTGCAACGGTGCATCCACTTTAAGAGTATGTATTGTGCTCTATACCTGGCGCTAACCATACTATATCGTAGGCGCTGTAAACCGTTCCATCATTATCCATTAGTTTCGCTTCTATTACATAAAACTCTTCTGCTCTTCCGTGTCGGTGAGGAGTAGATGACGCCCCAGGTTCTATTTAATCTATATAAAACAGATGTCTCGATGAACCTTGGGGTTGAGTTTAAAATAAGACGTTCCTTTTGCGCTGGTAGAGTCATCTTTGTATTCTTCATTAACCATAGGCAATTAGAATACTTTTTCCTATCTTATGCACTCGCGTATCTTTTCCATGAAAAATAACCACCAATTTGCTCCAAAAGTTTTTATGCCTTTTATAGTGAGATTTAAGAATGGGAACTTGAGTTGGTCGAAAAGTAAAAAATTTCAATTTTTACAATAAAATAACAATCAATTTTTTGACTCATTATTTTGTAATGTTAAGGTGTGATAACAAATAAGTCTTCTAGGTAGGTAGTGCAGTCTGTGGAAAAAAACTTTGATGTAATAGTGATCGGTTCTGGTCATAACGGTTTGGTCAATGCCTGTTATCTTCAAAAAGCAGGTTTAAATGTTCTTGTTCTCGAAAAAAATGACTGGATAGGTGGTGCTGCGGTTAGTCGTGAACTTCATCCTGGAATTTTATATTCAAACTGTTCATATGTTTGCAGTCTTTTTAGACCTGAAATTATGAGAGATTTGGAGCTGCCAAAACATGGTCTGCAGATTGTTGCGATAGAGGGCGGTACGGTATTTACAAGAGATGGCGATTATCTTGCATCCTTCAGAAATTACCATGCAAAAAAGCGAGAGTTAGAGCGGTTCAGTGTAAAAGATAGTGAATCTTATTCAAGGTATTCTAGGGATATTCTAAAGCAGTGCAGATTTATTCAACCACTTCTAATGAGAACTGCACCAGATCCAGCGAGCTTTAAATTTAGAGATCTCTCAGAAATGCTTTATATTTTGCGCAAAGTAAATGACTTAACTGCTAGTGAATTGGCTGATACTGTTCGTTTCTGGACTATGTCAATTTCAGACTTTTTAGATGAATATTTTGAAAATGACGTGATAAAGGCTTCTCTGGCAGTGTCTGGTATCATCGGAACAGCTTTGGG
>Ga0209036_1000242_pt1 | contig 22974 bp, 21 predicted proteins | sample MarorgKNORR_S2LV_3_FD_188222 | JGI IMG/M metagenome (GOLD analysis project Ga0209036, IMG submission 188222) | Marine microbial communities from the Southern Atlantic Ocean, analyzing organic carbon cycling - DCM_A/KNORR_S2/LV (SPAdes) (version 2) | ecosystem: Environmental > Aquatic > Marine >... | reverse complement strand
ATCAAAAATCTGAGCTTGGTAAAACTCTTGATCCAATTGCTGATGGAATAACATTATTTGCATTCATTATTTTATTTAATCAAGAAGGGCTTATTTCAAATTGGTTTATGATTTTCTACTTTTTGCGTCAATTAACCATTTTAGTTTTTTCTTTATGGTATTTACCAAAATTGAAAACAGTGTATGGATCAAATATTTTAGGAAAAACTGGCGTATGTTTTTTAGGAGTTGCGCTATGTATTTTTGCTTTAAAAATTCAAAGTATATATTTTATTACTCCAGCTCTATTAAATATTGCAGCTATTTTACTATTTATTAGCCTTTTAGATTATTTAAGATTCTTTCTTAAAATAAAATAAAAAATAGAACTAATTGTCATACAAATTTATTTACTATTTCGTTGATAATATCTAAATTATTGGTCATTATGGCAGACTTTAAACTAGAATCAAAATTTTCGCCAGCTGGTGATCAGCCATCTGCAATATCTGAGTTATCAAATGGATTGAGAGAAAACTCATCTCATCAAACTTTACTTGGAGTAACTGGTTCAGGAAAAACTTATACTATTGCAAAAGTAATTGAAGAGGTACAAAAACCAACCTTAGTTATTTCTCATAATAAGACACTTGCTGCCCAGTTATATGGTGAGTTCAAAAATTTATTTCCAAACAATGCAGTAGAATATTTTATTAGTTATTATGATTACTACCAACCCGAATCATATATGCCTGTAACTGATACATTTATCGAAAAAGATTTTTCAATGAATGAGGAAATTGATCGATTAAGATTAAAAGCAACAAGCTCTCTTCTTCAAAGAGAAGATGTTATTGTTGTCAGTTCTGTTTCATGTATTTATGGTCTCGGAAATCCTAAAGAATGGAAGAAACAAGTTGTTCATTTAAAACTTGATGAGGAAATAAGTAGAAGTAGTTTGACAGAGTATTTGGTAGATATTTATTATCAGCGAAACGATCAAGTTCTTGAAAGATGTAACTTTAGAATATTAGGAGACATTTTTGAAATTTTTCCTGCTTATGAAGATAAAGCAATTAGAGTAGATATCTTTGATAATATAGTTCAATCTATAGTCTCTTTTGATCCATTAACTGGAGAGGAGCATTCTGATCATCAAGAATTTTATCTATATCCAGCAAGACATTTCATTTCAGATAAAGATAAAAATGACTCAGTTATCAAAGAAATCAGAAAAGATTTAAAAGACAGATTGAAATTTTTTAATGAAAATGAAAAATTTTTAGAAGAACAAAGAATAGGACAAAGAACCAATTTTGACATTGAAATGATTGAAGAAATTGGATATTGTTCTGGAATTGAAAATTATTCAAGGTATTTTGATGGAAGGAAAGAAGGAGAAAGGCCTTTTACCTTAATTGATTTTTTCCCAGATAATTTTTTAACTGTTATTGATGAATCTCATGTTACTTTACCCCAAATACAGGCTATGTATGGAGGAGATAGGAAGCGAAAAGATAATTTAATTGATTATGGTTTTAGATTGCCTTCAGCATATGATAATAGACCGCTAAAATCAGATGAGTTTGCATCTCTTCAAAATCAAGTTATATATGCTTCAGCGACTCCTTCTTATAGAGAGTTAGAGTTATCTGAAGGTGCTGTTACAGAGTTGATTAATAGACCAACTGGCTTAGTTGATCCAGAATTAATGATAAGACCTTCAGCTGGTCAAATAGATGACCTTATATCGGAAATAAGAATTAGAGCAAGTAAGGATGAAAGGTGTTTAGTAACAACATTAACAAAAAAAATGGCAGAAGATTTATCTGAATATTTAAGCTCAGTAGGATTGAGGGTAAGGTATTTACACTCAGAGGTAAAAACTATTGAAAGAGTAAAAATCTTGAGAGATTTAAGATTAGGTGATTTTGATGTCTTAGTTGGTATTAATTTACTTCGAGAGGGTCTTGATCTTCCTGAAGTATCTCTAGTTGCAATCCTAGATGCTGACAAAGAAGGTTTTCTTCGTTCAAAAAGTTCATTAGTTCAAACTGCTGGAAGAGCAGCAAGACATGAAGAAGGTAAGGTAATTTTATATGCTGATAAGATTACTGATTCCATGAAATATTTAATCGATGAGACTGAAAGAAGAAGACAAATTCAACTGGATTATAATAAGAAGAATAATATTACACCAAGGACTGTAAAGAAATCAATTGAAGAGATTATGCAATCTACAAGAGTAGCCGAATCTTTCAGAGAAAATGATATTGAAATTAAAAGAGATATTGCTACAGATAAATTCTTAAATGAAGATAAAAAAATTGTAGTTGAAATGATTAGAGAAGAAATGCTGGAAGCCGCTGAAAATTTAGAATTTGAAAAAGCTGCGAATTTAAGAGATGAAATGAACAAATTAGAGAAAGAAATTAAGTTATAAATAACGGAGATATTATGAATATAGATTTAATTAAACAAAAAGCTGGAATTGTTGGAGAAAGCGATGCTATAAATCAGGTTTTAGAAATGATTGCTCAGGTATCAAATGTTGATATATCTGTTTTGATCAATGGCGAATCTGGTACTGGAAAAGAATTGGTCAGCAAAGCATTGCATTTAGGAAGCAAAAGGTCTTCAAGCGAACTTGTTATTGTTAATTGTGGAGCTATACCAGAAGGTATAATTGAAAGTGAACTTTTTGGTCATAAAAAAGGAGCATATACTGATGCAAGCGATTCAAGAAAAGGATACTTTGAAACTGCAAATAAAGGAACAATTTTTCTTGATGAAATTGGAGATATGCCACTTGAAACTCAGGTAAAAGTATTAAGAGTGTTAGAGTCGGGTGAATTTATGCGAGTAGGTGATTCAATTACCAAAAAAACTGATGTTCGTGTAATAGCAGCAACCAATAAAGATTTAGGTAAACTTGTTCAAGAAGGAAAGTTTAGACAGGACTTATATTATAGACTTAAAACAGTTACTATAAATATTCCCCCTTTAAGAAATAGAAAAAGTGATATTAGACTTTTAGTAGACAGGTTTGCGCTACAATTTAGCAGGACAAATGATATTAAGTATAAAGGCTTTACTCCTGAATCAATAAAAGAAATGCAAGATTATCATTGGCCTGGAAATATTAGAGAACTCAGAAATTTTGTTGAAAGCATTTTAATTTTGCAGAAAGGAGAAAGAATATCTGCTGAAATGGTAGCAAATCAATTAATTGGTGATAAGATTGAGCAAGTTGATGCTAATAATTCATTACCAGTTGTTGTAAATCGAGACCCTGATCAAGCTGAGAGAGAGTTAATTCTTCGTCAATTACTTTTTTTAAGGCAGGATATTGAAGATTTAAAATTAATGATGAAAGAATCTAGTTTTTCTGAATTAAATTCATCAAGAAGTATTAACCAATCATTTGATTCAACGATTGAAAATAATGAGATTTTTAATGATAGTGAAAATCTTATTAAAGGTGAAATGATTGGTGCATTTAATACTAAAGATCTTGAAAAAGAAATGATTATAAGAACTTTAGAGCATTATAATAATAATAGAAGAGCAGCAGCGAAATCACTTGGCATGAGTGAACGAACTCTCTACAGAAAAATAAATGACTATGGAATTGAGAAAAAGATTAAAAAAGATAACTAATATTTTCTGTATCTTTTTAGTATTTGGGTGTAGTTATTATTCTATGGCAGGATCAATTCCAGCTAATATTAATAACGTCTATATTCCTTTAATAGAAAATGATACAGCAGAATTTGAAATCGCAGAAAATCTAACATCAAAAATAACTCAAGAAATAGCTTTACAAAATATTTTAAAGATAACAAATAATAGCGATAGCGATAGCTCTATTTTAGGTGTTATTACCAATGCTAGCGATGGACCATTTTCTTTCGACAATAATGAACAAGTTGATGAATACAGATTTTCAATAAATGTTAAAATTATATGGGTAGATAATGATAATGAGAAAAATTTAATTGAGAAAACTTTCACAGGTTTTGGAAATTATAGTATTAACAATGATCCTTCTTCGGATGGTATAGATAATGATAACGATGGGATTCTGGATGAAAATGATGATGATGAATTCGGTGATTCAAGAGAGTTGGCGATTAATATTGCAATTAACAAAATTGCATCAGATATTGTAAATTCAATCCTTTCTACATGGTAAAAAAAATGGAAAATATATCAATAAATAAACTTAAAAATTTTATAGGTAAAGAAGTCCAACTAAATGGGTGGATTTATAATCTTAGATCAGTGGGAAAAATATGGTTTGCTATTGTTAGAGATGGTACTGGATTTGTTCAATGTGTTGTTACCAGCAATGATGTTTCTAAAGATGTATTTGGTTTAGAATCAACACTCACCCAGGAATCATCAGTAATAGTTAAAGGCCTTGTCCAAGAAGATTCTCGTTCTGATTTAGGAGTTGAAATCTTAGTTAAAGATATTGAAGTAATTCATATTGCTGAAGAATATCCAATTGCTTTAAAAGAGCATGGAGTTAGTTTTTTAATGGATAACAGACATCTTTGGTTAAGATCAAAAAAACAATATGCTATCATGAAAGTTCGACAGAATATAATAAAATCTATTAGAGACTTTTTTGATAGCAGAGATTTTGTATTAATTGACTCTCCAATGTTTACAGGGAATGCTGTTGAGGGCACTACTACATTATTTGAAACTGAATATTTTAATAGATCAGCATATTTGACTCAAAGTGGACAACTTTATCAGGAGGCTGGAGCAATGGCATTTGGAAAAACATATTGTTTTGGTCCATGCTTTAGAGCTGAAAAATCTAAAACTAGGAAACATTTAACAGAATTTTGGATGGTTGAGCCTGAAATGGCATTTTATGATTTAAAAGATAATATGGATTTAATCGAAGAGTTTATAGTTCATATTGTTTCTCAAAGTATTAAAAACTGTAAAGAGGAATTAAAAATTTTAGAAAGAGATGTTTCTTTGCTTGAAAAAGTAAAATCTCCTTTTCCGCGAATAACTTATGATGAAGCTGTAAAGCTCTTGAATGATAATGGCCAGAAATTTGAATATGGTAGCGATTTTGGTGCACCTGATGAGGAGCTGATTGCTTCTAAATTTGATAGTCCAGTTATGATTCATAGTTGGCCCCATGAAACTAAGGCTTTCTATATGAAAAGAGATGATTCTGAAAAACTTGCTCTAGGAGTTGATGTGATTGCTCCTGAAGGTTATGGTGAAATAGTTGGTGGTGGTCAAAGAGAAGACGATCATGATACTCTTGTAAAAAGAATTGAAGATCATGGATTACCTCTAAGTGCATTTAAATGGTATTTAGATTTAAGGAAATATGGTTCGGTTACTCATTCAGGTTTTGGTCTTGGACTTGAAAGAACAGTTTCGTGGATTTGTGGTATAGATCACGTTAGGCAGACTATACCTTTCCCAAGAACAATGGGAAGATTGGAGCCGTAATGAAATTTGATGGAAGAATTGCTGTTTTTGGAGGAAGATTCATAACAAAAGAAATTTATAATGATACCGTAGAGATAGGAAAAAGAATGGCACAAAAAAATTGGCTTGTTTTTTGCGGTGGCGGTGAAGGAGTCATGGAAGCTATTGCTAAAGGGGTTTCTCTTGGCGATGGTACGTGTATTGGAATTTTGAAGGATAAAGATTTTAAAACTGGAAATGAATATCTCAGTATTCCAATCTCAACAGGAATGGATATTACTAGAAATGCTTTAATTAGCTACAATTGTGATTTAGGAGTTGCAATATCTGGAGCTTATGGAACTTTGAGCGAGATAGCATTTACATTAGCTCAAGAAAAGCAACTAATTGCATATAATAGTTGGGATATTCCAAAATCCATTCAAGTTGAAAGTGTTGATTCTTTAATTGAGGAAGTAGATAAGTGTCTCAATCATTAAATGTCGCAATTTGCCAAATAAACCCGACTCTTGGAAATTTTCAAAAGAATATTGATAATATTTCTTCTAACTATAGAAAAGCAGTAGAAAAGGGGGCAAATTTGGTGATTTTCCCTGAAATGTCAATTACAGGATATCCTCCTCAAGATTTATTAAATAATCAAAATTTTATTAATGAAAATATTGTTTCTTTGGAAAAGTTTTCAAGAAATGTTACTGTGCCATGTATTGTTGGTTTTGTTGATTTTGATAATGATAAAAGATTTAATGCAGCTGCAATTTGTCAAGATGGAAAGATAATCTCAAAATATCACAAGATTCATTTACCAAATTATGATGTATTTGATGAAAGAAGGTATTTTGAAAACGGTAATTCTGTCGGAATTTTTGATTTAAATATAAATGAAAAGAATCATAAAATAGCCCTTCAAATTTGTGAGGATTTGTGGGAAGATGAATACGATCGAAAAATTTCCGATGAAATTATTAATCATAATCCTGATTTAATTGTAAATATATCTGCTTCTCCATTTGCTAAAGACAGAAAAAATGATAGAATGAAATTAATCCAAAGTAATTATGGTAATGCTAATTGCCCATTCGTTTACTGTAATCTAGTAGGTGGACAAGATGAATTGATTTTTGATGGTTTTTCAATGGTTTTTAATAGTGATTTGCAGTTAATTGATATGGCTAATGGTTTTGAAGAAGAAATACTTTTTACAGACCTTACTTCTAAATCTTCCCTTAAAAATATTTCTTCTGATGAACAGCTTTTTAAGGCATTGTCTTTAGGAATTAAAGATTATTTTAAGAAAACTGGACATGAGCAAGCTGTAATTGGTCTTAGTGGAGGCATTGATTCAGCATTAGTAGCTTGTTTGGCAGTTGATGCTTTGGGATCAAATAATGTTACTTTAATTTCAATGCCATCAAGATTTTCTAGTGATCATAGTAAGATTGATGCAAAAAAGTTAGCTGAAAATCTCAATTCTAGTTATAAAACTATAAATATCGATAATTTGTTTCAAACCTACTTAGATGTTATGAGCGATCATTTTGAAGGATATCCTCCAAATGTAGCTGAGGAAAATATTCAATCAAGAATTAGAGGTAATTTACTTATGGCATTTTCTAATAAACTTGGATCTTTAGTTTTATCAACAGGAAATAAAACAGAATTAGCACTTGGTTATTGTACTTTATATGGAGATATGAGTGGAGGATTATCAGCTATTGGTGATTTAAATAAAAGTGAAGTATATAATCTTTCAAAATGGATAAATAAGGACAGTGAAATAATCCCACAAAATATTATCGATAAAGAACCTTCAGCTGAATTAGCTCCAAATCAGGTAGACCCTTTTGATTATGAATTAATTAGTCCAATTGTAGATAAAATTATTTTTGGAAGTGACCAAAAAAATGTAAATGAAGAGTTTTTAAATTTAAAGAAGAAAGTAAATATTAATGAGCATAAAAGAAGGCAAGCAGCTCCGGTTCTTAGAGTAAGCAAAAAGGCCTTTGGAATTGGAAGAAGAATTCCAATTGTAAATCATTTCCATGAGTAGTACAAAACCTATAAGAAATTTCTGTATTATCGCACATATAGATCACGGTAAGTCCACTCTTGCTGACAGATTGCTTGAGCATACTGGAACAATTTCAAAAAAGAAAATGCAAGACCAAGTTTTAGATAATATGGAGCTTGAAAGAGAAAGAGGAATTACTATAAAAAGTCATTCTATAAGAATTGATTATAAAGGTAATATATTAAATTTAATTGATACGCCTGGACATGTAGATTTTACTTATGAGGTTTCAAGAACTTTATCTGCTAGTGAAGGTGCATTGCTTATCGTCGATGCTGCTCAAGGTATTGAAGCTCAAACTGTGACTAATTATCTTTTAGCTTTAGATAATGATTTAAAGATTATTCCAGTTATTAATAAGGTAGATCTTCCAAATGCTGATATTGAAAATGTTTCTGCTCAAATTATTGAATTAGTTGGGTGCTCTAAGGAGGATATTTTACTTGCAAGCGCAAAAACTGGAGAAGGCATTGAAGATATTTTAGACTCTATTATTAATAAAATACCTGCTCCCGATGAACCAAAAAATGAAGAATTCAAAGGTCTAATATTTGATTCAATTTACGATAGATATCGTGGAGTTATTGCTTATTTGAGGGTTTATGAAGGTTCTTTAAAAAAAGGAAGTAGAATTAAGTTTTTTGCCCATGATACACACTACGATGTAGATGAGGTTGGTCACTTCATAATTGATAGAAAGAAATCAGATTCTATAAAAGCCGGAGAAGTTGGTTATATAATAGCAAATATTAGAGATATTGAACATGTCTTGGCCGGAGATACTGTTACTAATTTTAATAAGCCTTGCAAAGAACCTATGCCAGGATTCCAAAAAATAAAACCAATGGTATTTTCAGGTCTTTTTCCATCTGATGCTGGAGACTATGATGACCTAAGAACAGCTCTCGAAAAGCTTAAACTTAATGACGCATCTTTATCTTTTGAGCCAGAAGTAAGTGATGCATTGGGTTTTGGATATAGGTGTGGCTTTCTTGGATTACTTCACATGGAAATTATTCAAGAAAGATTGGAGAGAGAGTTTGACCTTTCAATTGTGACAACAAGTCCGAATGTAAAATATTTAGCTAATCTTAAAGATGGATCACAGGTAGAGGTTCAACGTCCAGCTTTGCTTCCAGAGCCAAAATTTTTAGAAAGTCTAATGGAACCTATTGTAACCGCAGAAATTTTAACTCCAGTTGATTACATTGGAAACGTTATGAAAATTTGTGAAGAAAAAAGAGGAAAGTATAAATCAACACAGTATTTATCTAAATCTAAAGTACAACTAATTTATGATTTACCTTTAGGAGAAATTCTTTTTGATTTTTATGATAGAATTAAATCTGGTTCAAAGGGATACGCTTCTTTTGATTATACATTTAAGGAATACAAGACAAGCAAATTAGATAAACTTGATATTTTAATTAACAAGGAACCTGTTGATGCATTGTCAATGATTTGTGCTAAAAAGGACTCTTATCATAGAGGATTAGCATTGTGCCAAAAATTGAAAGAATTAATACCTAGACATCAAATTCAAATACCAATTCAAGCTTCTATAGGTTCTAGAGTAATAGCTAGAACAAATATTGCTCCATTTAGAAAAAATGTAACAGAAAAGCTTTATGGAGGAGATGTAACAAGAAAAAATAAATTACTTCAAAAGCAAAAAAAGGGTAAAAAGAGAATGCGAATGATTGGAAGAGTTGAAGTACCTCAGGAAGCTTTATTAGCTGTTCTTAAAATATAATATGTTCTCAGATTATTATTTTAAATCTAAATCTTTATTTTATAGTCTTTTAGTAACATTACCCCTATTTATCATTTATGAAATTGGTATTTTTTATATGTTTCAAGCTAATATTGCCTTTTCTAAAAATGGAGCTGATGTTTTAATTGAAGAATTCATTAATATGCTTGGTTTGAATGGGTATTATGCCGCAAGTTCAATTTTTCTAACTGTATTTTTTTTAATTCTTTTTTCTCAAAGAAAAAATTTTAAAACATTTGATATCTCACTAAAATATTTAGCTGTAATGATTATAGAATCATTTTTATATGCCGGTATTTTACTAGCTGTTCTTCAAAATATTTATTTATTTCAGGGCTCTATTTTTAGCAATTTTAATAATTTTATTTTATCCATTGGTGCAGGTTTATATGAAGAGCTGATTTTCAGATTCTTACTTTTATTTGTATTATCAAAATCCTTTAAATTTATTTTTAAAATCAAAGAATTTTCATCATTAGCATTATCAATTATTGTAAGCTCAGTATTATTCTCAATGTTTCATTATATTGGTTTAGAGTCATTTACTCCAGTTTCATTTACAATGAGATTTATTGCTGGAATTTATCTATCACTAATTTATATAAATCGTGGATTTGGTATTGTTGCTCTAACCCATGCATTTTATGATTTATTTGTTATTTTTCGTTTAACTTAGCCTATGAAAAAAATATTTTTTTATTTGTTGGCACTAAGCCATGTTTTTGGTCAGTCTGTTATTGATACTTTATCAGTGACAATTTATCCAGAATTCTCATATCCCGGAGTGGCAATTGAATATAAATTTGACAAAATTGGAAATGATGAACTTATTTTTCCAATTCCATCAAGCATTGATTCAGTTCTTTATACAATTTCAGGGAATGATGTTGAGTTTGAGCAGATTTTAGAAACAAAAAATAATTCATTAACTGCTTTAAATAAAGATGGGAATCATACAATTTATCTTTTTTTAGATAAATTTATAAGTGATCCAGGACCTAGAAAATTTTCATATTCATTTCAATCTAAACAATTAATAAACACTTTTATTCTTGGAGTTCAAATACCTTTTGCTTCTGAAGATTTTAGTGTTAATGCAGAAGGTTTTTCATTAGAGAGAGTAAGAGATCAAAATGGGTTGACTTTTTTGCAAGGAATAATTGGTGGCTTCAGTTCAACTTCATCTACAAAGATTGATTTAAGTTATTATAATCCTCATGGCAATACTTCCATACAGTATGCTGCGAATATTAGTACCCAGGACTCAGCAGTTCAACCGCCTCCTACAGCAAGTGAGAGATTTGTAAGATATCCTTTTCTAACATGGGAGCCGATGTTAATTTTTATATTATTATCAATTATTTTGGTTTTGTTTTATGAGTTTAAAAGGAACAAAAATGCTTAGAATTACTATACTTACTTTTCTTTTATTTATTTTATTATCATGCGATTATAAGCGTGATGCTATAGGAGGAAACGACGATATTATTGTTCTTGCAGCAAAGGAAGATAGAGAAAAAGTTTCATCTTTGTTGTCTGTAGTTTTTAATGATACTCTTTTGACCCCATCTCCAGAATCGTTTTATAATATTAAGTTTGCTGAACCTGAGAGTTTTTCAGCACTTAAAACACAAACTAATCTTGTTATTGCTTCAATTGGAGATTATGAATTGAATCCTGCCACAAAGCTTGCTAAAGAGCTTTTAGGAGAAAATACTTTTAATAAAACTTTAGATGAAATTCCTTTAATATTATCAAGAAATCAATTTGCAAAGAATCAACTTTTTATGATAATTAGTGGAAATAGCTATGATCAAATAAATGATTATTTAGATTCGAATAAAGCCTTTATAAAAAAGCAATTTGACGACAACTTTTTTAAGAAGCAGGCGCAATATTTTCTAGATAATCAAAGGCAAGAAGAGTTAGAATTAGAACTTTTAAGTAAATATAATTGGACAATGAATATTCCTTGGGGTTGGGAATTAATCAAAGACGATTCTGAGAAATCTTTTTTATGGATTGGACAAGAATTACCTTTTAGGTGGATTGCTGTTCAGTGGAGAGAGGGTAATTTTTTTAGCAAAGAAGATGCCTTAGAATATGCTCAAGATTTTCCACAAAATTATTTTGAATCAATAAGATATAACCCAGATTATCTTAAGATAGATTTTGAAGATTTTAATTCTGAATCAGCTTATAGAATATATGGATTATGGGAATCTATTGAAGACGCAAAAGGAGGACCATTCCAAGGATATCTTTTCTATGATTATAAAAATGATAGAACATTTTATATAAGTTATATAGTTTTCAATCCTGGAGGAAAAAAAGCGTTTTACATGAGACAAATGGAAATGATTGCTCAAACAATTGACATTAAATAATGAAAAATCTTATCATACTTCCGACATATAATGAGTCTAAAAATATTGTCAAAACAATTGAATTAATTCTAAATCAAGATATTGATTTAAATATTTTAATTATCGATGATAATTCTCCAGATGGTACCGCAGATATTGTTGAAAACTTAAAGAATGATAAAATTTTTATCATGAGAAGAGATTCGAAAAAAGGTTTAGGTTCTGCCTATGTTGATGGATTTGCATGGTCAATTAAAAATAATTACAAACAAATTATTCAAATGGATGCTGATTTATCTCACGATCCAAAAGAAATTGTTCCTATGTTTAATTTGTTAGAATCTAACGACTTAGTAATTGGCAGTAGATATAAAGGCGGTTTAAGGGTAATAAACTGGCCAGTTAGAAGATTGTATATAAGTTATTTTGCCAATCTTTACGCCAGAACAATTACTGGAGTTCCAGTAAGGGATTTAACAGCAGGATTTAAGGCATGGAAAAGTGAAACTTTAGAAAGAATAAATTTTAATGAATGTTCATCGCAAGGTTATTGTTTTCAAATTGAAACATCATTCAGGGCGTTTCAAAAAGGTTGTAAATTGGTTGAACATCCTATAGTTTTTACTGATAGAACTGTCGGAGAGTCAAAAATGAGTAAGGCTGTAATGATAGAAGCAGTCTTGAAAGTATGGCTATTTGGTTTTTGGAGGCTATTTAGATTGAAGAGATGAAAAAACACTATTTACCATTTGAAAAACCGTTAAAAGATTTAGATTTTGAGATTGAGAAATTATCTAATTCTGAATCTGATAATACCAAACTAAATCAATTAATTGATGAAAGAAAAGAATTAGAAAAGGAAATTTTTTCAGATTTATCTTCTTGGGAAACAGTTCAATTGGCAAGACACCCAAATAGACCATATACTCTAGATTATATAAATGCATGGTGTGAAAATTTTACTGAGTTGCATGGTGATAAAGCTTTTTCAGATGATAATGCAGTTGTTGCAGGAATAGGAATTATTGATGGTTTGAAAGTTGCAATTATAGGTCAACAAAAGGGAAGAAATACAAAAGAAAATATTTTTAGAAATTTTGGAATGATGAAACCTGAGGGTTATAGAAAAGCACTAAGAGTAATGAAATTGGCTGAAAAATTTAAATTACCAATTGTTACTTTAATTGATACTCCTGGTGCAGATCCTGGTATTGGAGCGGAAGAAAGAGGTCAAGGATATGCAATCGCTAACAATCTTTTCGAAATGGCATCAATAAAAACACAAATTTTGTCAATAGTTATTGGAGAGGGTGCAAGCGGAGGTGCTTTAGGAATCGGTTTATGTGATAAAATGATAATGCTAGAACATACATGGTTTTCTGTAATAAGCCCTGAAGGTTGTGCTTCAATTTTATGGAAAGATTCTTCTAAGGCTCCAGAAGCAGCTGAATCATTAAAGCTCACACCTAAAGATCTTGTAGAGCATAATATTTGTAATATGGTTGTTTATGAACCACCTGGAGGAGCTCACAGACATTTTGATGAAACTGCTGATATTTTGAAAAAATCAATTTTAAGTGAAATAAAAGAATTAAGAGAAAATGTTAATGACAATTTTCTTGACTATAGAGTATCTAGATATGATAAACTTGGAGTATTTAGAGAGGATTAATAGAAATCGTAACGATAATCTTTTAATTCTGACTCATCTCTCAAAGCCTGAAGCCAATTTGACCATAGCATATTTTGTCTTTGAATAAGCAAACTGAATTTAATCGAATCTTTTTTCTCATCGAAATCTGCTGAGTTTATTTCATCTATTTCAATTACTCTGACAAATACTTGACCTCTTATTGTTGGAAGAGGACCAAAAACATCACCAGCTTTTGAATTAGCAATAGCTCCTACAACATAATTACTCTTTCCAATTGATTCAAAGCTTCCAATAAGATTAGAGCTAGTTTCTGCAACATATTCTAGGTCAGGATTTTTTTCTGCAATTTTTCCAAGGTTAAAGTCATCTTGGTTGCTATCTTTTATTGATTGAGCTAAATTTTTAATATGATTTTTTTTGAATTCAGATAAAAATTCTTCTTTAAGATCTTCTTTAACATCATCAAAGGTTAATACTGTTTCATCTTTAATAGAATCCAAGAAGAAAACTCCAAAGAAATTATCATTTTTAATAACATCTGATGTTGAACCTTCTACATTATTAAATGCAAAATTTACCGCACTTCTTCCAACACCAAAATTTTCAATAAAAATTGATTCTTTTCGTATAGAATTTGAATCTAAAACTTCTAGATTTAAAGAATCAGCAAGTGTAAAAAATCCATACTCGGTTGCTTCTAATGAAAAAATACTTGCAGTATCTTTTAACTTATTTTCAGTTCCTCTTCCAGGTTGAATAGTAAGAAGAATGTGAGAAGCATTAACTTGTTCGTTTTCTTCAACAACTCTTTTGTCGTTTATTTTAATAACATGAAATCCATATTCAGTTAAAATTGGACCAACAACATCACCTTTATTGGCGTCAAAAGATGCAATTTCAAATTCAGGGAGTAATTGCCCTCTGCTATACCATCCTAAATTTCCACCTTTTAATTCCTGTGGATTAGCACTATTACTAGGATCTTCCGTATACATATTTGCTAGTTGAGCAAATTCCTCACCATTATTAATTCTATAAATTAAATCTTCAGCTTCCAATTTTACTCTTAAAGTATCATTAGCATCAGATATAATAGGCCATTTAACAAATTTCAAACTACGAAACTCAGGTTGATCATAATCTGAAATATTTTCATTATATAAATCACGTAATTCATCATCTGAAGGTCTATTTGCCAACAACCCTTCATAAAAATCTTTATCTATTGCCTTATCTGTTATGTGAAGAATTTCAATCTTATGATTAACAAATCTTTTTTTATAATCTTCAATAACGTCATCTGAAGTGATTGCAGCAGCATTAGTGATATATTGTTGTAATTTGTAGTTTGGCAAATACACATTTTGCATGAAATCTTCAATTGGTTTCCAATCTATTTGTCCAGGATTTAAAACAGCGTCGAGATATTTTTCTAGATCAAATCTACCAAAAGATTGAAAGGCTTCTGAATTTTGTAAAAAAGGAGGAGGGTTGTTTTTCATTTGAAATAGCACTTCATCTGCACCAACAACAATCTTATTTTTTTCAATTTGTTCTTGAATAATTAAATCTGCTATTAACCTTTCCCAAACAACTGCTCTAATATACTCTCTTTCTTCGTCTGAAACAGGTCGACCTGATTGAGCATCTGCTCTGTTAATTTCATTAGATACTAATTGATTAAAATCTTCAAAGATAATTGGTTTTCCATTCAATGAACCCACTTCATTGCCTTGACGTTGACCAAAAATATCTGTGATACTAGCACCACCAACTAGTCCACCAATAGCCATACTAGTAACAAAAAGTACAAGAATAGTCCACATGACTACTTGCATTTGACTTCTCATATTTGTTATAACACCCATGACAGCGAATTTATAACAGCATCAATGTTTATGCAAATCTATTAAAAAATTGATAATAGAATTTTAAAAAATGCTTTAAATTGAAGCTCTTTCAAAAAATTATGAGTAAAACTATAAAAAAAATTCAATCTTTTTTGAGCTTAAGAAAGCCTTCAAATCAGGATGATGAAAAATTTATTTCTGGAATAGATTCTCCATATCAAGCAGCTAAATTAAGAAGTGCATCCAAGGATAAGACCGTTGATAAATTCCATTCCCCGGTAAGTTTTTCATGGAAAGCATTTTGGAAATCTTTTGTTTATGAAAATTTACCTCCAGTTATTTTTTCTCCTTTAGCAGCAATATTTCTTGAAGGTTCATTATCTCGCGCATGGCATGTATCTCAAAATAGACAGTTAATTGCGATATCAACAAAACATCATTCTTTAACAACAATTCGTAATAATTGGTTAATAATTTATCCTGCATCTTGGTTAATGAATATTGGATTATTTTTAGCTCTTTTTTCTGATAAAGAACTAATTCTTAACATTGATCCTTTTCATATGATCTTGGCTTACTTACTTTTATTTTTTAGAAGATTAATCATTGCAACTAAGTATGGATATTTTAGACCAGAGGACTTAGAACGTTTGTGTTTACCTGCTCCAGACTGGGATGATAATAAAACTGTTAGAAGATTAATAGCGCAAGGTTGGATGAGACCTTGGGAATTCCCTGGATTAATTGAAGACGAATTAACTATTGCAATGGATGAAAATGATATTTGTTTGCAAGGAATTCCATTTGAACCAGGCAAAGAAACAAGAGATAAATTAATTAATGAGTCTAATAATGAGCTTTTCCCATCATCGACAAGCTCAACAAAAGAAACTGAACTCCCTTCAGGCTTCATTCTTTATAACATAATTAATTCAGTTTATAGATTACCTGCACTGAAGTATATGCAGCAATTAACTTACTTATGTATGCTTTTATTACCTGTGGCAGCATTTTCATCTAAATATTTTTATGGAATGGATTTATTTGGAATTACTCCTCAAGAAAAGATTATTTCAGTGGCTACTCTTTTTGGATTTTTTAATGGTTTCCAACTCATGATGTTTGGAATGGTTTGTGCTGCTGATTATGAAAGAAGATATGCTACTTCTAAAAAATTAGGTGAATTAGTATCTTATCCTGGTCTAAAGCTTTCTTCAGTTTTTAAGAGTTTTTATAAAAGTGAAAAAGACGATAAAATTTTTATTGATTTACAGAAAAGAGTAAATGTCTTTGCGTGGATGAACATGAGAAATGTTTTAAGATCTTTTGGAGAAACATATTATTTACGAATTCAAGGTTATACGTCTATTTTAATCTTTTATTCTTTGTTATGTGTTGGAATCTTAAATCTTATAGTTTGGACAGGGATGAAGCATCATATTTCGACAGTATATGTTATCGGGACAGTTATAACAGCTGTTTCTGTTATTTGTTTATTTGCAATCTCAAAAGCTATTCAACTTCAATCTCTTAGCGCAAAACATAGAGATTTTATTAGAAATGAACTATTTATTATTGAGGAAGAGATTTGGGAGCTAAAACTTGCTGGTAAAGGAGAAGAAAGAATTACTGATCTTTCAAGCGCAAGAGCATTATTACAACAAGTTGATGAATCCATTAATTATAAAGAGCTTATCTATAAACCTACTACCATTTTTGGATATGCTGCTAATAATGGCGTTATGGGTTCTGTATTAGGTTTAGTATTAACCGGAGTATTGTTTGCTATACAAGGATTTGTTTCAGTTGGAATAGTCTATAATTCTTTGGGTTGGTTCATTCCATAAACTATTAGATTTTTTTCATTAAAAATCTATATATTTACAAAACTATGAGATATATATATTTAACTATTGGTTTGATATTTGGTTCTATTTTTGCACAGGATAAAATATCTTTAGAAAATGTACTTGATGGTACATTTAGAACTGAATCAATCGGCAGGTATGATTGGAAGAATAGTTCAGATGCATATTATTTTTCGAAGAGGTCTGATGAAGGTTTAGATTTTTATGAATATAACCTTGCCTCGAATGATTCTTTAAAAGCTTTTACGGTTAAAAAAAGTGTTATTAGTAATTTTTCTTACTCGTTTAGCCCTGATCAGACAAAGTTATTACTAAAAAAGAATTCTGTAAAACTATGGAGACATTCATCGTATGGTTCATATTATGTTTATGATATTATATCAGAATCTTTAACACCTGTTACTAGTGATCCTGATAGTTTAAGAAATGTGAAATTTTCTCCAGATTCAAACAAAATAGCTTTCGTTCGAAATGATAATAATTTATACCTTTTTGATTTGAATAATAATTTAGAAGAGCAACTTACCTTTGATGGGAGTGAAGATATTCTTAATGGTCATTTTGGATGGGTATATGAAGAAGAGTTTGGTACTTACGATTCATATAAATGGAGTCCAGATAGTAATTATATAGCATTTATTAGAGAAGACCAAACCTATATTAAGAAATATCCGCTGGTTGACTATGAAGCACAATATCCGGTTGTAAAATACATTAGATACCCAAAAACTGGGGAAGATAATCCTATTGTTTCAATTAGTATATTAGACTTAAAAAATAAGGAATATAGAAGTGTTCATTTACCACATTCTTCTCATTATATCCCAGATATTGTTTGGCAAACAAATTCTACTAATTTGTATTTCGTAACACTCAATCGAAAACAAAATGATTGGAAACTTTATAAATATGATTTTGCTACAAATAGAGGTGAATTAATTCTTACAGATTCAAACAACTCTTGGATTGATAAAAAGTCGTTTTTTAGCCCTTCTGAAGATGGAGCTTGGACTAGTAGAAGAGGATTTAGCTTTGCTATCATGGAAAGCGGTGAACTTATTTGGATTTCTGAACAAGATGGCTTTTATCATATTTATCGAAATAGACCAGATGGAAGGCCAATAAATCAAATTACAAGAGGTGATTGGGAAGTAAATAGTATTAATGCAATTGATTCAAAAAATAATACCATTTATTTTTCCGCAAAAAAAGAAACTGAAACAGAAAATCATTTATATTCTGTAAAATTTAATGGTTCAAGACTTAAGAGGCTTACAAAAGAGAAAGGGTCGCATTCTACAGCTTTTTCGCCAACTTTAAATTATTTTATAAATAATTACTCCAGTTTTACCGTTCCGCCAAAAACATTTATAAAAGACAAAAATGGTAAAATTGTTAGACTTCTAAAAGACACGGATAAATCTAAATTTGATAAGTATGGATTAACCTATCCCCAGTTAATAAATATCTTTACAGATGATGGCACTAGACTTAATGCTTTAATTACTTATCCTCACGATTTTGATCCAATGAAACAGTACCCAGTAATTTTATACAATTATGGTGGTCCTGGTTCGCAACTAGTAGCAAATAGATGGGGTGCTGGAAATCACACCTTGCATCAATATTTTGCTAGTAGAGATTTTATAATATTTTCATTTGATAATAGAGGTACTGGAGGAAGAGGAAAAGCATTTAAAGATTTAGCCTATGGTGATTATGGAAAGTATCTTGTTACTGATCATATTGCTGCAGCAAAATACCTTCAAGGATTAACCTATGTTGATGGAGAAAATATTGGAATATGGGGATGGAGTGGTGGAGGTTACTTAACAAATATGTGTATGACTTTAGCAAGCGATTACTACAAGGCTGGTATTTCTATTGCTCCAAATGTTGAACCTTTATTGTATGATACGATCTGGACAGAAAGATATATGGGTTTAGTTGAAGAGAACCCTGAAGGTTACAAAAATGCATCTGTTTTGACGCATGTTGATAAAGCAAAAGGCCATTTATTACAAATACATGGTAATGCAGATGATAATGTTCATCACCAACATTCTATTAAACTTGCTAAGGCTTATGCTGAGCAAGGCAAAGATATGGAGATGTTTATTTATTCTAATGCCAATCATGGAATGTCTAATAACAACTTTTTAAGTGAAGAACATCCTGCAGATGGATGGAAAAATAGATATCATCTGTACAAGAAAATGGCTGATTTTTTCATGGAACACTTAGTTTCTGATACTTTTTAATTTTTAGTTTGCATTGCAATTTTTTGAAATTGCTGCATTGCTGTTTCATGATTTGATGTGATATTAATAAGTTTATCTGCCCAAGGTAAATTCTCATTCTTAACCAAATTTTCCAATCTATCTATACTGTGTGTAAACATCTTAGGAAGGAAAGTAGGTGTTGGAGATCCTCCAGTACCTTTAGCTTTTGTTTGATTTTGATATGGATCTGGTGCTCTTAATATATAGCTTACTACCATTTTATAATGATCAATTCTATGTTGAATTATCCATCTTACAGCACTAGCTAAGATTTTTTTATAATCATTATTTGACTCAATTTTTGAAAAATAATCAGAATTTTGAATAGTATTTCTTGTCCTAACAATCATTGCATGATGCGCAGGAGGTCTGTATCCAACCCTGAATGATTTTAATAGCTTAGTAAGCGAATCAACTTCAATATTTTTTGGTAAATCTTCAGAGCTAACATATCCTTTGTCTAACACTCCTTTAATCATTGCTTGATCAACTATTTTATCTGCTATATATGCATGTGTGTGATCACCTACACCAGTAATTTCATCAGCAATAGGATGATAAGAGCTATTTGCTCCTGTTTGACCATGTAAATTCGAAAGATACAATCCTTTAGAATCATAATCTTCATTGAATTCTTCTCCACAATTTTCAAAAAATAAACCTTTATCTGGATAAATGCTTCCTTGATTTCCAAACAGACCTTGAATGAAGATTCTAACTTCCTTGTTATAAAGTAGTGGTTCGCTTACTTTCCACATTGCATTAAATAATTGATTTGATTGCTTGGTGGCTAGTTCAATTTTTTCAAGGTTTTCTTTAATATCATTATTTTTTACAGCTAAAAGAGCATTTTCAATCATCATATTTGAAGTTCTTTCCATAGCAAGATGGGTCATTCTAAATCCCTGTTCATTTCCATCAAAATCATGAAAAGCTACCAAAGGTTTGATTGATCTGATGTATTCAATATTTTTATTTAAGTCATCATAATTATCTAATTCTTCTTCTGGAAGAACTCCAGAACGAAGTACATAATCTGCAGCATACTCAAATTCGGGCTGTTGACCAGTTATTCTTGAAGACAGCAGAAGTAACCCTGATAATGGCCAAGGAATGAATGCACATGCCTTCTTTTTTCCATTGAAAATAGGTTCAATTTTTATACCATTGGCTAGCCATGAAGACCAACATCTTACATTTGCGATTAATTCAGCTGATTCACGTGTTGGATTGGCAATATGATTTTGCACTTCTAAAATAAATTTATCCATTAATCCATCATCAATTAATTTTACTTCGTTGAAAAGTGCATTCTTTCCAATTAAACCTGTTTTTGATTTATTGTGCACAGTCATTTCAAGTGCAATATCTGATAATATATCATATGGTGCTGGAAGCTTTTTTAGAGTTGAGTATGGTAATGTTGAATTTCGTTGCCAAATTAATTCAGATGTTTTTTGTATTAAATCAGCATCAAAATCTAGTCCAAATAAGCTTTCATTAAATTGAATTCCATTTCCAAGGTAGGGAAAATGATTTTCCGTCGAAATTACAATATTAGACTTCATTATTGCCGATTAAGTTATCGATAAATTTGAAAACAGATTCATCATTCCAAAAAGCAGTTCCTAGATCTTTTACTACTACTTCGCCATCAGAATTAATAATAAAAGTTGTAGGAATACCGGAAGTTGCAAAAAATTCATCATCAGTAATAACCTTGAATATTGGAAGTCTTTGAAGATTTTCATCTTGAGGTATATAATTTTTAATAGTTTTTAATTCTTCTCTAGATAAAAATAAGAAAATAATATCTTCTTCATTTTTATATTTTTCATACAGCTCAACCATATATGGCATTTCAGCTAAGCACGGATTACACCAAGTTGCCCAATAATTGATTAAAAGATTTTTACCTTTAAAATCTTGAATAGAAAATATATTATTATCAAGGTCTGAGAATTGTAGCACATTGCTTTCAAAATCGATTGTCGATATTTTCATATCTTCAGCTGATGGCGCTTCAAGTTTAGGAGCTTCAATCACTTCATTTAAATACAAAATTGATAGTTCTTTATAGCGCTCTTTATATTTATTTAAATCTTTATTTACATCATTATACTTATAAGATAAAAAAGACAAAATAATTATTAAAATTATTATTATAGAGTATAGTTTTTTTGAGTCCATTTCAACTGATAATATTATAGTTTTTTTAAATAAACTACTTAAATTGTTTGGTATGGAAAAATTTGGTTATTTTTTGTTAATTGTCTTTTACGCGCTTGCAATAAACTTCTCTCTTTCTGAAGTAGAGGTTTTTTACCCAGACGGTCTATTGATATTATTATTTGCAAGTGGATTATTGATGCTTTTTGTTAAAGTACTTAATGAGCGAATAAACAATAAAGAAGATAATTACTACTCAAAGGAGATTGATAAATAATGATAGTAACTACTCAAGACAAAATTGAAAATAAATCTATCTCCCAAGTTCTTGGAGTTGTTAGTGGGCAATCAATTAGGGCTAGGCACTTAGGTAAAGATATTCTTGCTAGTTTAAGAAATGTTGTTGGTGGTGAAATTACTGAATATTCAAAATTGATGGCAGAGTCTAGACAGCAAGCAATGGATAGAATGATTCATCGAGCTGAAGAATTGAATGCTGATGCAATTGTTGGCGTAAGATTCACGACATCTATGCTACAGGCAGGAGCGTCTGAAATTTTTATTTATGGTACTGCAGTTAAGCTTTAACTATTAACGATTTATGAAAGATTCACATAAAATCCCTAAAGATGTTAAAGGTTGTTATGCTGTAATATTCTCATATCAACTAAGCAATGATTTAGAAGGGTATGCTGATATGGATCAAAAAACCATTGATGCAGTGGTAGATATTCCTGGGTATCTAGGTTATGATAAATTTGGTGACGGAAATGAGAACACATTCATATCATATTGGAAAGATTTAGAAAGCATAGATATTTGGAGGAAAAATTTTTTACACATCGAAGCAAAGAAACATGGAAAACAGTGGTACAAAAAAATGAGAGTTCAAACAGTACAAATCCATGATGATATTAATTTTTGGTCATGAATCAAAAAATATTCCAGGTCAATAATCTCCATTTTTATTTTCGAATTTTATTTAATGACAATAAGCTTTTTGACTTATCATTTTCAGAGGATAAAAATGATTTAATGGAAAGGCAATTATCTTTAAAAATCAATAAAAATAGTTCTTCAAAATTTGCTAAAGAGGTCCAAAATCAATTGAATGCTTATTTTGCTAGAAAGCTGAAAAAATTTGATATTCCAGTTCACATTGAAGGTTCAGAGTTTTCATTAAAAGTTTTTAAAGAAATGTCCAAAATTCCATACGGAAAAACAAAAAGTTATAAGCAGGTTGCTGAAAAAATTAAAGAACCTAAATCTGCTAGAGCAGTTGGTAGAGTGAGTGGTTCAAATAAAATCCCAATTATCATACCTTGCCACAGAATAGTTGGAAGTAATGGAGAGCTTGTAGGTTATAGCGGTGGAGGTGGATTGCTATTTAAATCGTATTTACAATTATTGGAGAAATCATGAAAAAAATATTACTACTATTAATTTTTTCTCAGATTATAGCTCAAGAAGCGTTAAATGAAACCATTGTTTT
>Ga0209036_1000241_pt1 | contig 23011 bp, 18 predicted proteins | sample MarorgKNORR_S2LV_3_FD_188222 | JGI IMG/M metagenome (GOLD analysis project Ga0209036, IMG submission 188222) | Marine microbial communities from the Southern Atlantic Ocean, analyzing organic carbon cycling - DCM_A/KNORR_S2/LV (SPAdes) (version 2) | ecosystem: Environmental > Aquatic > Marine >... | reverse complement strand
ACTGCTCTTTCCATGTTCGGCAGCGATCATCCTCCTGACCATGGTGACGGTTCTGTTCATTCCAAACCAAGAAGTCATCCGCGAAAAGGCGGACTGCGGTTCGTGGCGGCGATTGTTTGCCGACAACCGGTTCATCCGGTTTTTCGTCTACGTTTTTCTTGCGAACTTCATGCTTGATGGGCCGATGTTTATGTTCCCTATTTTTGTCAGTTCGGTGGCTCCTGAAGATCCGGTTGGGACACTCAAATGGCTTTGGTTGATCATGCTAGTGCCGGAGATCGTGATCATTGCAATGGCCGGTTTTATGCGGCGGCAAATTGGGGTGCGCCTACTGATGTTCACCGGCTTGGCAGCAGGTGGAGTGAAGTGGTTGCTCTGCGGTTTTTGGGGCGATAACGCGGCGGTGTTGCACGGGGCGATGTTCATCCACAGCCTTTACGTTGTGGGGGCGCTGGTCGCCATGCCGTTGTATGTGAATTATCTCATCCCGGGCGAGTTGCGCTCCACCGGTCAGGGGTTGGCAACGATGATCAGCTCAAGCCTCGGCGGGGGGATTTGTTCCAACTTCGCAGCCGGTTGGTTGATCGATCACGTCGGCCCGGCTGCGCCACAAATGTATGGCGGGATCGGTGCATTGATCCTCCTTTGTGTGGCTCCGTTTTTTGTACCTAAGGTGACGCCGCGTCCGGCGGACTGATCAGAGATTCTCCAGCAGCCGATCCAGCTCGGCGACCGTGTTGTAAAAATGAGGTGAAAGCCGGATAAGCTTGGAGCCGTCCCGCATGACGCGCAGCGACACCTTGATCCCCGCTTGGCCAAGCCGCTCCGCCAGTGCTGCCATATCTTCGTTTGGTTTGTGAAACGTCACGATTCCGCTCGCGTTGGCCAAGCGCATTTCAGCATGCAGCACTTCGTAGCCCTTGGCCAAGAGCTCGGGGACGAGTTGATCGCGCTTGGCCAAGAGATCGTCGGCGATGCGATCGACGCCCACGTCGTTGAGCATCGCCAATGACGCGCGATGGCCGACGATGCCCAGTAGGTTCGCGGTTCCGGCCTCGTAACGGCGGCTGTCCGGTTTGTAGTTCAGCGACTCCTGCGCGATGAAGTCCGGGCAATGCAAATTATGCCAACCCTGTACGATCGGTTTGAGACGTTCCTGCGTTTCCTCTTTGACGTAGAGGATGCCGGAGGCGCAGGGGCCGAGCATCCACTTGTGGGCGTCGGCAGCGAGAAAATCAACATGCTCCACCGGCGTCGGAAACGCTCCAACAGTCTGGATACTGTCGACACAAACCAACACGCCGCGCGCCCGGAGTTCGCGTCCGATCGTGTCGATGTCGATCCGGTAACCGGAGACGTAGTGGCACGAAGCGAGCGCCGCCATGCGCGTTCGCGAATCGATCAACGAAAACACATCCTCGGGGTCGATGCGGCCGGGCTCGCGTGGCTTGAGGTGCCGGAGTTCAACGCCTTTTTCCTCGAGCGCCATCCACGGGTAGACGTTTGATGGATAGTCGTCTCCGTGGACGATGATGTTGTCGCCCCGCTGCCAGTCGATGCCCTGCGCGATGAAGCTCAGGCCAAGCGACGTCGGGCCGACCAGCGCGACCTCCCGCATCTCGGCACCGATTAGGTTGGCCGCCAATTGTCGCGTGTCGATCAGCAGGTTGCGCGGCGTGAAATCCTCCTGATCGCCTCCGACGCACTCGGCCGCGTAACGGCTGACGGCATCGCGCACACTGGCCGGCAGAGGGCATACCGCGGCATGGGCGAGATAGATGGTATTCTCCGCAACGGGAAACTCGGCAAGGCGCCGGGATTCGTCGGATTGAATTTCCTCGAGGGTCATCGGACAGTTGCCGGGCGGTTATCGGATCACCAGCGCGCAGTTTTCACGGGAATCCTCCTCGAGACAGGTCCGCAGGTAGGAAACGATTTGGCCGTGCATCCAGCGGCAGCGGTCGCACCAGCGTTCCGCGCCCACGATGCTCTTGACACATTCGCGCGTGCGGTTGAACTGGATTAGGTTGGGCGATTTGCGAAGGCTGCTTCGCACTTCGAGCCGCAGTCGCTGGAAGAAAAACAGCTCGTACTGCTGGCCGGAGGTTTCGCGGGCGAGCCGGGCCATGTCGGTTTCCTCCACGCGAAGATTGATCTGCGGGTCCTCATCGAACACGACATCAAATCCAAACCCCTGAAGCACTTTTCCCAGTGCGCTGGAGAATTGATCCACCGAGACGCTGGTTTCCTCGTGCTCTTCCCGGAAGTAGTAGACCACGGCCTTGAGCGCCTCCTGGATGGTGTGCGGCTCGATAAGGTTCAGGGTGTCCCCGAGTAACTCAGCAGTGACGGCCTCGGCGGAGCAGGGAAGCAACTCCCCGGTGGACATCCTAAAAACCAGGTAGTTGGATTGTAGTTGTATCATCCCGTTCCTCGAATCGCTGCACGGCCTTGAGGAATTCCGCCGCGTCGTCAAACCGCCAGTACACACTGGCGAAACGGACGTAGGCGACGCCGTCGAGTTTTTTAAGTTTCTCCATCACCTTCCGGCCGATGACCTTGGAGGGGACTTCGCCGTCGAACTCGTCGTACAACTCGTCCACCACCTCGCGTATCATTTCCTCGATGGCCTCGGCGCTGATCGGCCGTTTTTCGCAGGCGACGTTGATGCCGGTTTCAAGTTTCTCGCGGTTGAATTTTTCCCGGGCGCCATCGTCCTTGATCACCATGAGGATTCCGCGCTCGATTTCCTCGTAGGTGGTGAAGCGCTGGGTGCACTCAAGGCACTGGCGCCGCCGCCGTATGGCCAGCCCGTCCTTGGACGATCGGGAATCGATCACCTTGTCATCCACACAACCACACTTGGGGCAACGCATAATGCCGAGCTAACACAATCGAATGTAGCCGCCGAAGGAAAGTACACAACATGTAGTGTGTCAACCCCTCTCCCGATGATTTTAATCACAAGTTGTTCACCGCCCCGGCCACTGGCGACTGGACAGTCGGGCTTACATGGGGAATCTTCAGCGGCCGAGGCGTTGTCTCGGCCAAGGAATGAAATCATTGATACGTTTTTTTGTGGCGGCCGGATTGTTGGCTGGCTTGGCCAAGCCGTTCGCGGTGGAGGCCAAGCCCCATGTTGTGTTGCTTAGCGGCGAGAAACTGTACGACTCTGCCGTGACCCTTCCGAAGTACGCCGAGGCACTAGAGAAGAAGTTTGGCTTCCGGTGCACCACGTTGACACGTGTCGAGAAAAACGAGTTCGCTAATCTCGATGCGCTTGGCCAAGCGGATCTGGTTATTTTTTACATGCGCCGCATGACGCTGCCGGCCGACCAGCTTGGCCAGGTGAAGCGATACATCGAGAGCGGCAAACCGGTGATTGGCCTGCGCACCGCGAGCCACGCTATTCAAAACTGGCTGGAGATGGACAAGCTGGTGCTGGGTGGAAACTATCAGGGCCATCACAAAAATGAGCTGCACGGAAACGCATCGGTCGTACCGGGAGCCAAGGGGCATCCGGTCCTCAATGGCGTAGGGAGCGAGTTCAAAATGGGCGGGTCGCTCTACAAAAACACCCCCTTGGCCAAGCAGGCCAAGCCGCTGCTCACCGGCAGGGTGGAGGGGCATCCGGCCGAGCCGGTCGCGTGGACTCACAGCTACAAGGGCAACCGAACTTTTTACACGTCGCTTGGCCACAAGGACGATTTTGCAAATCCCCAATTCGTCAAGCTGCTCGATAACGCCGTTGCATGGTGCTTGGCAAAGTCGGCTAAGCCCGGCGCGTTCCCGGCCGACGTGGCGGACAAATACGGTATTGAAGAGGGCAAGCCGTTTCGCATTGGCGTGAGTTTGTTTGAGAAAATGTGGAAGACGGACAACCTGACGCTGCTCGATGTCCGCACCACGCCGGAATACAAGGCCGGCCACATCCCCGGCACCAAGTGGATCGACTGGTTTTCACCCAAGTTCGCCGACGAGGTGGCCAAGCTGGACAAGGACAAGGTTTATCTCGTCTACTGCGCGGGCGGTGTGCGCAGCGCGCGTGCCTGCAAAAAAATGAGTGAGATGGGATTCAAGTACACGGTGGATCTTGCACCCGGTTTTAACGGCTGGAAGGCTGCCGGAAAAGCGATCGAAAAATAAACGGTGACGATTGACGAGGACACCAGCCCGTATCCACCCGAGCCGAAGCCCGGGATCGAGACGAGCGACGTTTTCACCCTCCGCTCGGCGATGGGCTGGCTGGAGCTGGGCATGCCGGCTGAGGCTCGGAAAGAACTCCAGACCCTCACCCCTGAGGTGGCGCAGTTGCCGGAGGTTCGCGGTGTCCAGTGGAGCATCCTTGCGCAGGAGAAAAACTGGGCTGAGGCAGAGGAACTCGCGCGCGATCAGGTATCCGATCAACCGGACAATGCTGCCAACTGGATCAACTGGGCCTACGCACTTCGGCGTGCCGACGGCTGCGGCATTCGGATGGCCTACGACACCTTGCGCGAGGCGGTCGATCGGTTCCCAAAGGAGTCGACCATCCCGTACAATCTTGCCTGCTACTGCTGCCGATTGGAGGAGTTGGAGGAGGCATGGCGCTGGCTTGGCATCGCTGCGGATCGGTCCGACCACAAGACGATTCGCAAGATGGCTTTGCGCGACGATGACCTGAGTGCGATCCATGATCAGCTCACCGACTGGGGCGCCTGACCGATGGAGGATTCCCTCAACTCGCACGGTTTGAATGAGGCATTCGGAGACGAACCCGCCCCGTTGTCGCTCTTTCAGCGCTGGATCGCGGAGGCCGGCAAAGCCGAACACAACGATCCCACGGCATTTGCATTGGCCACGGTGGATGCCGCCGGCCAGCCGAGTGTTCGCATGTTGCTCCTGAAGGGGGCGACTGAGGCCGGATTCGTTTTTTACACCAACATGAACAGCCGCAAGGCGGAGGAACTGCAGGGCAACCCGAGGGCATCAATGTGTTTTCACTGGAAGAAACTCCGGCGGCAGTTGCGCGTCTCCGGGAGTGTCACCCTTGTCAGCGACGCGGAGGCGGATGCCTACTTTGCGAGCCGCGATCACGCCAGCAAGGTGGGCGCGTGGGCGTCGCTCCAATCGTCGTCGATGTCGAGCCGCGGTGAATTTGAGCAACGTGTGGCGGAGTACCGGACTAAGTACCCGGAGGGCAGTGTTGTGCCGCGTCCGCCCCATTGGTCAGGCTGGCTGCTCCAGCCCGCCGAGGTGGAGTTTTGGTTAGACGCCGATGCCCGGCTGCACGAGCGATTGCGATACACCGCACGCCCGGACGGTTCGTGGGAGCAGGAGTTGCTGTATCCCTGAGCGTCCGCTGCGCTTGGCCAAACGCTGGATTTTTCGGAGTGCGATACCGGTGGAGAGCCGGTAGATTTTCGGCATGACGATGCGTTTTATTTTTGTCGCGATTTGCTTGGCCGCGCTTGGTCAGGCGCCGGCCGGCTTGGCCAAGCCACCAAACATCCTCTGGCTGTCGGCCGAGGATATCAGTCCGCACCTGGGCTGCTACGGCGATGACCGCGCGATCACCCCGAATCTCGATCGACTAGCCAAACAGGGTGTCCGCTACACCCACGCCTTTACCACTGCCGGGGTCTGTGCGCCTTGTCGGTCCGGCATCATCACCGGCATGTACCAGACCACGCTTGGCACCCACCACATGCGGTGCAACGCCAAGCTGCCGTCGTTCGTGAAGCCGTTCCCCATTCTCCTCCGCGAGGCCGGCTACTACTGCACGAACAATTCCAAGACCGATTACCAGTTTTCCGCACCGAGGGAGACGTGGGATGCCTCCAACGGCCGGGCGCATTGGAAAAACCGCAAGGCCGGTCAGCCGTTTTTCGCGGTTTTCAATTTCGGCGGTTGCCACGAGAGCGGCATCGCCGGGGAGTCCAAGTACCGGTCGGTCACGGCGAACTTAAAGCCGTCGCAACGGCAGGATCCCGGCACGCTCAAGTTGCCGCCGTACTACCCCGACACGCCGGTGGTGCGGGAGGATTGGAAGCGCAACTACGAGCTAATCACTGCGATGGATGCGTGGGTCGGCGAGCATCTGCGCGCGCTCGAGGCATCCGGCGAGTCGGATAACACGATCGTTTTTTTCTGGAGCGACCACGGGGTCGGCCTGCCGCGGGCCAAGCGTTGGCTGTACGATTCCGGGACGCGCATTCCGTTGATCGTCCGCATCCCGGTGAGCTTTCGCGAAGGCAAACAGGGCAGACAGCACACGATCGACTCACAGTTGATCAGCTCGATTGATTTTGCGCCGACCGTGCTCAACCTCGCCGGTGTCGATGTTCCCGGGCACATGCAGGGTCGCGCTTTTCTCGGCGGAAAACTGGGTGCAGCGCGGCGATATGTTTACGGAGCACGCGACCGGATGGACGAGCGTTACGACATCATCCGCATGGTGCGAGACAGCCGCTTCCGCTACATCCGCAACTACGAACCGCTCAAGCCGTACTACCAATACATGAACACGCCGGAAAAAGGGGCGACGATGAAGGAGATTCGGCGACTCGAAAAAACCGGCGGCTTGTCCGGCGCGGCGCGGTTTTTTTCGGCGGGCCGCAAGCCGGTCGAGGAATTGTACGACCTGAAAAACGACCCACACGAGGTGAACAACCTCGCAGCGAATCCAGAGCACTCCGATCGTTTGAAAACAATGCGCGAGGCCCATTACCGCTGGGTTCGTGAGACGCGCGACATCGGCCTGTTGCCCGAGCCGGAAATAATCGCCCGCGAAAAAGTGCACGGCGCTCGCTACGACATCCTCCGACAGGACGGCAGCACCGCCGTGATGACGCGGCTGGGCGAGACTGCCGCGCTGGCTTCCTCCGGCCCGACCGCGCTCCCAAGGTTGCTCACGGCGATGGATGATTCCGATGCCGCAGTGCGGTACTGGGGCGCAACCGGCGTGGGCAATATCGCCCCAGAAAGGAACCCCAAGGCGATGGCAGTAATGCACAAGGCGCTAGGCGATTCATCTGCGAGCGTGCGAATTGCGGCTGGTCGTGCGTTGGCGCGAATGGGCGAGCCAAAGGAGGCACTGCCCACGCTGAAACAGGCGCTTGCCGGGCCTCACCAGTGGGCGCGGCTGCAGGCGGCGATCGTGCTTGATGAAATGGAGGAGCAGGCGCGACCGGCAATCCCGGAGTTAAAACAGGCGCTCGTTGGCCAGCCGAACAAGTACATCGTTCGCGTGGCCAATCGTGCGTTGAACGATCTCCTTGGCACGAACAATCAGGTGCGCTGACCGACCTTGAGCACCGACGAACAGTGGATGCGGGAGGCGCTGCGCCTAGCCAGGCGGGCCAGAGGGGAGACATCGCCCAATCCGATGGTCGGTGCGCTCCTGGTTCGGCGCGGCAAGATCATCGGCCGCGGCTGGCATCGGCGGGCCGGGCTGGCGCACGCCGAGGTGAACGCCATCGAGGATGCCGTGAAAAACGGCCACGCAACACGCGGCGCCACGCTGTTTGTCACTCTGGAACCATGCTCGACCCACGGCCGCACGCCGCCGTGCACGCAGGCCATCGTTGATGCGGGGATTGGCCGAGTGATCGTCGCGGCGCCGGATCCGAACCCGAGCCACGCCGGTCGTGCGTTTCAAAAACTCAGGCACAAAGGGGTGGCGGTGGAGCATGGATTGCTCGCCAAACCGGCTGCGGAGTTGAACGCATTTTTTAATCATTGGATTACCAACGACCTGCCACTGGTGACGGTGAAGGCGGCGATGACGCTCGACGGAAAAATCGCCACGGCCAGCGGCGAATCCAAATGGATCACCGGCCCTTCGGCCCGGCGGGAGGGCATGAAGCTTCGTCACGAGGCCGATGCTATCGTCGTGGGTGTTAACACGATCCTTGCCGATGATCCCTCGCTGACTGTCCGCGATGTTCGGCGACCCAAGCCGGAGTGGCGCGGCCCGGAGCTGCGTCGCATCGTGCTCGATCCCCGAGCCCGGATACCTCTCGATGCCAGAGTGCTCAACGATGAATTGGCCCCGGCCACGACCGTGGTCGTCTCGGCCGATGCCCCGGCAAAGCGCTTGGCCAAGCTCAAGGCTAGGTGCGGGGTGATGACCTGCCGCTTGGCCAAGCGGGGGTTTCAGTTGAGGATGCTACTCAAGCGCTTGGCCAAGCAGGACGTCACGAGTCTGCTGGTCGAGGGCGGGGGCGAAACCAACGCCGCGTTCATCGAGGCTGGTCTTGTGGATCGGGTGGCCTTTTTTTATGCGCCCAAAATTCTTGGCGGCCGTGATGCACGCACCGGGGTGGCTGGCGAGGGGTTGCCGCTGGCGGCCGGGTTGCAGCTGGAAAAAATCCGCTGGCGAAATCTTGGCCCCGACCTGATGCTCACCGCGCGCGTCGCCCGCGCCTGACACAACATGTTCACCGGACTGGTTGAGGAAACAGGGACGATCACCGCGATCGAGCACGGCAGGGATTCCGTGACACTCGCGGTGGCCGCCGATGTTTGTCTCGGCGATACGCAGGTCGGTGACAGCATCGCGGTGAACGGTTGCTGTCTCACCGCGACCAAGATCACCCGGCGCGGCAAGTCGAGGGGTTTTGAATTCAACCTGCTGCGGGAGAGCTGGGATGTGACCAACCTCAGTGCGCTGAAGCGCGGCTCGGTGGTGAATCTCGAGCGCGCGCTGGCGCTTGGCCAACGGATGGGGGGGCACTTCGTAACCGGCCACGTCGATGCGGTCGGCAGGATTCGTAAGTGGGAAAAACAGGGCAAGGACTGGCTGCTGGATGTGGACACGCCGCCGGGGTTGATGAATGGTTTCGTGCCAAAAGGCTCGGTGGCGGTGGACGGCATCAGCCTCACGGTGGCGAAGCTACGCAAGCGCGGCTTTGCCGTGTGGATTATCCCGCACACGCGGAAGGTGACCAACCTCCGCGCCCGCAAGGTCGGCGATCCGGTCAACCTCGAGACTGACCTGCTCGGTAAATATGTGCTGCGTCAGTTGAACCGGTAGTTGGATCGCCGTTACTTCCCCGTGTTTTTTTGGCGGTAGCGGATGTAGTCGCGGGGGACGCCGAGGAGGCGGGCGGCGGCGGAGACATTCCCGCCGGACTGTGCGATGGCGCGCTGGATGATTTCGTTGATGGTGCCCTCGAGTGAAAAACCCTCCGGCGGAAATTCAAATCCGGCGTTGAGCAGTCCGTCGCTGTCACCGGTCGGATTGGTCGGTTCATTGCCGCCGGGCAGGGCGGCGAGTTCCCATTCATCCCCGTCCTCGAACACGATCGTTCGCTCCAGTTCGTGGCTGAGTTCGCGGACGTTTCCGTGCCAAGCATGGTCCAGCAGCCGCGCCCGGCCGGAGGGGCTGATTGGCTTCGGCGCAACGCGGTGACGTTGGCAGAGCTGCGTCAGCAGATGCTCCGCGAGTGTCAGGATGTCGTCTCCACGATCGCGCAGAGGCGGAATTTTCAGTCGGAACAAACTGAGCCGGTGATGGAGGTCGTCGCGAAATTCACCGGCCTCCACCGCTTGGCCAAGGTCGCGGTTGCTGGCGGCGATGATGCGGACGTCGACGTCGATCTCCCGGTTGCCGCCCAGTCGCCGGATGCGCCGGTCCTCGATCGCCTTGAGCACCTTGGCCTGCAGGCCAAGCGATAGGCTGGCCAGTTCGTCGAGGAACAGCGTGCCTCCCTTGGCCGCCTCGAACAGACCCATGCGCGCCGATTTGGCATCGGTGAATGCACCGCGCTCGTGGCCAAACAGTTCCGACTCGGCGAGACTCTCCGGCAGCGCGGGGCAGTTGACCTCGACCAGCGGACCGGCGGCGCGAGGGCCGTGGTGGTGCAGCCAGCGGGCAATGCTAGTTTTGCCGGTGCCGGTTTCGCCCTCGATCAACACCGGGGAAAGGTTCATGCCGAGCCGCTCGTCCGCGGCGATGATTTTGTCGAGTTGCTGACGAAAACCGGACAGCGCGTCACCGAAAAAAATCTGTTCGCCGGTCGCGGCGGGGTTGCGGCGTTCATGCTCGGCGAGGCGGGCGGACTGGCGGCTGGCCTTGGCACGCTGCAGGATCATCGGCAGCACGTTGGGGTCGACCGGCTTTTGCAGGTAATCCTGTGCGCCGTTGCGGATTGCCTCGACCGCGCCCTGCACGCCGCCCTCGGCGGTACAGACGACCACGGCTGTGTTGGGGGAAAAGACCCCATCGCTGAGCAGGTCAGTGCCCAGCCCGTCGGGCAGGTTGACGTCGAGCAGCGCGAAGTCGAACGGTAGGGAGGCGATCATCCGGCGCGCCTCGTCAACGGTGCCGACGGCGGTCACGTCCGCCTCGTGTTGCTCGAGCACGGCCGCCACCTGTTTTCTCAGCAGCAGTTCGTCCTCCAGCACCAGCACGCTTGCGCCTCTCAGGGCTGTCTCCGTCACGCCCCCAATGTCGGTGAGCTTGGCCAAGGCGACCATAAAAAAATATCGCCTGGCCAGGCGCCGATCCTTGTCTCCCGCTTGGCCAAGCGATAGGCTTCCTACCTATATTTCAAAGCGATGAATCGTAAATGGATCACTGTCTGTCTGCTTGGATTGTTGATTTGCATCCCGTTATCCCAGCTCGTGATTGGTATGGTGGGGATGAACCGGACGATTATCATCGCGGGCGGGCCGGAGCAGGGCCTCTATCGGCCGTTGGCATTGAGCCTGCAAAAGGCGCTGACCCGGCTTGGCCGAAAGTCGGAGGTGCGGACGACCGAGGGGACGCTGGAAAACCTGAAGCTGGTGGCCGAGGGGAAGGCGGATTTTGCGTTGTTCCAGCCGGGCGCCTACGAGGGGTTGAAACGATTCGAACCGGAGCTGTTGCAGGGTGAATCGAGGAAGATCGATGCGGCCGGACTCGAGCAGGTGACGTTTGTGGCCAACCTGTATTCACAGCCGCTGCACATTGCGGTCCGGGAGGGGAGCGGCATCGAATCGCTGATGGATTTTAAGGGGAAGCGTGTTAATCTTGGGGTGAAACTCTCTGGTGATTACCCGATGGCCCGGATGTTGATGGAGACCCTCGAGATCGGTGTGGGCGAGCTTCACACGAACTTAACCTACACAGGACTGGTCGAGGCGTTTGAGAGGGGGGAACTGGATGCGGCGGTCATCACGGTAGGGATGCAGGCAAATGTGTTTCGTGCGTTGGCCAAGTCCGGGAAGATTCGATTTTTAAGTATTCCGAATCATGAGGCGTTGGCGGCGATGGAGCTTCATTTAACGCCGTTTTCCGTGCCGCGAGGTGTCTATCAATTTGAGGGCAACCCCGTTCCCCGCGACACCATCCAAACCGTGGCCACCGGGGCGCACCTGATCACGAGCAGCGAACTTGAGGGTGGACTGGTCGAGCGGGTGACGGAGGAGGTGCTGAGTTCAACGTTTCAGCGGGAAAACAAGTTGCAGGAACTGTTCGAGCAGGGGAAATCGTTCGCCAACTCGAAGCCGTTCTTCCCGGTGCACGAGGGGGCGAGATGGGTTTACGAGCCGGAGTCGAGGACGTTGCTTGATCCGGATATCATTGAAATGTGGGAGAACATGCGGTCGTTCATTGTCTCGTTTTTGGCTGCCGGTTTTTTCGGGTATCAATGGTTTCGAAAACGGCAGGAACGTCTAAAGGAAAACAAAATTGATGAGTACGTCCGTCGCGTGATCAGTATCGAGCGGCAGCAGATGAGCCTGGACGCCGGCGGCGGGATCGAGGACCTGGACAAGCTTCAGTCGTTACAGGATCAACTCACTGAGCTGCGCCAGGAATGTTTCAAGGATTTCTCAGGTCACAATTTGCAGGATGAACCGGGCACGGATTGTTTCCTTGAGCTGTGCGCTTCCCTCAGCGCGAAGCTAAATTCCAAGATGACCCGGCTCCGTCTTTCCGGGGAGATTCAGCGTCTGGCCAAGGCGATTGAGGGCGAAAAATAGTTCGCCGGTTATTCCTTCTCCTCGCGCCGTTCCCGGTGGGTGGCCTCAAGTTCCTCAAGCTGTTTGTTGAGTTCGTTGAGATGCGCCTTCACCTCGGCGGCGCGGTCTTCCAGTCGGTGGCGCTTGGCCTTGGCCTCTTCGCCATCGCCCTCAACCCGCTTCAAGGCAACGATCAACTCCTCGAGATGTGCGCGTGCCTCCCGGCGCTCGGCCTGCAAATGCTCGAAGTGCTGGCGTAACTCCTCCCGTTCGCCGCGGCCTCCGCGACGACGGTGTTCCTGCTTGGCGAGATGCTCCATGAGTTCCTCCGCCCTGTGTTGCAGTTGTTCCGCGCGGTCAAGCTTTCCGGCTTCGCGCAGGTCTTCAATTTCCTGACGTAGGTGGTGGATTTCTTCCTCGAGTGCCTCTGCCTCTGAATGCGCTTCCTCCTCTTCGTGGCCTTCATCTTCGCCGTGAACTTCGGCGAGTCGATGACTCAGTTCATGTATCTTATCCCGTGTTTGGTGTCGTTTTTCCTCCAATCGATCCTGTAACACGCTGATCCGTTTCACCTGCCGGGAGATTTCGGCCTGCTCGGCTTCGTTGGACTCAAAGTCAATTTCCACCTCCATTGAAATTCGCTCGAGATCCAGTTGGTGAACGCGCTTGGTGAGTTCCGCGAATTTTTCAAGCAACACATCCAACTCGATGTTGATGAGCTTTTTCTCGGTGCTCATTGCGATGTGTTCGTGATGGTGCTCAGCCGAGACAGGCTGGGTGAGGGCCAGGCCTACAGTCGTCATGGCCGCGATAAGGAGGGTGCGTGTTGTTTTCATTTCAAAAATCCGAGGGCGAATCTAAACCCGATGTCGCCGGTGCGCAACGGAAGCGAATCGTTCCCGACGAATGTCAGGCTTTGCCGGAAAAGCCAAGCTTGGCTCTGTTTTTCCAGAGATGGCGTGGCTTGAAGATGCCCAGTGGCGTGATGATGCCCGTGATTAACTCTGGTGGCGTGACGTCGAAGGCCGGGTTGCGTGCGGTGCTGCCGGGGTTGGCCACGCGCACGGACTGCCTCCGGCCCCCTTCGGTGATGCCCCAAGCGCGAAGCACTTCGTCGTCGTCGCGTTCCTCGATCGGGATGTCCAGTCCGGACTCGAGTTCCCAGTCGATCGTCGAGAGCGGGATGGCGACGTAAAACGGGATGGCGTGGCGCTTGGCCAGGACCGCCTTGGTGTAGGTGCCGATCTTGTTGGCGACCTCGCCGGTGTGGCCAAGCGTGCGGTCACTGCCGACGATGACGAGGTCGATCTCGCCGCGCTGCATCAGGTGCCCGGCGGCATTGTCGGCGATGATGTCGTGCGGGATGCCCTGCTGCGCCAACTCCCATGCGGTGAGGATGGCCCCCTGTGAACGGGGCCGCGTCTCGTCGCAAAACACGTGCAGTGATTTGCCCTTGGCCTGAGCGGCGTAAATCGGCGCGGTGGCGGAACCGTGATCGACGAATGCCAGCCAGCCGGCGTTGCAATGGGTCAGCACGCGCGCGCCGTCGTGAATCAACGGCTCGCCCACTTGGCCAAGCGCCTGGCAATGGGCGGCATCGTCGTCAGCAAATTGTTCGGCCATGGCCAAGGCCCGCTCCTGCCGCTCGGCCACGGTCACGCCGGTTATGTTTGCCAGCATCCAGCGCATGGCGTTGACCGGGTCAACGGCGGTGGGCCGGGCCTCGGCCAGTGTTCGGTAAACCTTGGCTAAGTGCTTCTCGAAACCCTTCAACCCTCGACCACGAAACGCCCAGGCGCCCTGTGCCAGGCCGTAGGCGGCGGTGGCACCGATCGCGCCCGCACCGCGCACGACCATGTCGGTGATGGCATGCGCCGTTTCGACATAGTCGATGGTGGAGACGATTTTGAACTGATGGGGAAGCAGGCGTTGCTCGATCAGCTTCACCCGGTTTCGGGCCTTGTCAAACCACACCGTACGGTAATGTTTCGACTTCCCGTTATGGGTGACATTCATCGGGGATCGCCCGGTTTCAGGCGGTGTGTTTTTTCTTCAACTGATGGCGGATCGACTGGTAGCGGGGATCGGTTCGCACCTTGTTCAGGTCCGGGTCGGTGTCCATCCACTTGGAGTCTTCGTAGCCGAGGTGCACCGCCTTGTTGAGCGCGGTGATGGACTCGTCGATGCGATCGGTGAGCGAATAGCTGCAGGCGAGGTTGTAAAAAACCATCGAGTCGTCCGGGAGCAGTTTTGAGAGGTGCTCGTCGATCTTTAATCCGTCGTTGAAGCAGCCGCGCTTGGTGTAGTTGTCGCCCAGCAATTGCAGTGCCTCGACGTAGGCCGGGTCGCGCTTGACGAGTCCCGAAAGAAAGTCGATTTCGATGTCGAGCTCGCGCTTCTCCTTGGCTGAAAGGGGTTGTCTGTCGGATGACAATTCCGGCATGGGCCGCAACAACTGTCGGCCGCCTTCATTCCCGAGTCAAGCTGTCACCGGCTGAAAACTGGCGCCCGAGTCATTTTTTCTTTCGGTGCAACTCCTTGTGGGTTGGAAAATCCCGGTTGTACCGCTTGAGCAGCGCCTTCTCGTCGTTTTTGACGATGTAAATCTTGCCCCGAATCTCAAGTCGTTCGCCCGTCTTGAGACCGCCCAGCCGAAAATCACTGTGCAGACAGCGGATCACGCCCTGAAACAATTCCTGATACGGCTCGAATGCAGTGGCAAAAATCATCGAGCCGTCCGCGCTGTAGCAGCCGATCAAACCGTTGCTGGGCACGGCAGGGTGTAGTGGCCGCGGATTGACGTCCGCCCTTGGCACGCCCGGTCCGGCCCAGACCTGCCCGGGGATGTAGCGTGCCTCGGTGGCCCAGCCCTGCGTCGGCATCATCGCGCGTTTGCCATCGAGATAGATGAAGCTCTTTTTGACGTAGGCGTACTTGTCCGGCGTGGTGTCCGCACCTGTGCCGGTGAATTTCCCCACCCGGATGCACGGCTGTGCCCAGTGCGCCTCTGAGCGTTTGTTGGTTGGGTTGTGGGCGGTGAGCCGAAAGTCGACCTCGTCATGGGTGGCGGTGATGACGTGTTCCACCGTCACTCCGTCGCTGACCACGCAGTGCAGTTTTAGTTGGGAGCCATCGGCACTGCGTGAAACGAGGCGTGTCTTGTGGCCCACCACCGTGTGTTTGCTCCAGTCAGTCGTCTGCGAGTTGGCCCGGCAATACGCCTCGAGATAGTGGATTTTAATCTCACCGCCGGGCAGATGATCCCCACTGATCGTCAGGTAATTCTTGGCCCAGTGCAGCTTGAGTTTGGCCGGCTCGGCCGCTTGGCCAAGCGCAGTCCCGAGCGTGAATAGAAGGAGAGCAGAAATTGGTTTCATGATCGGTTCCGCAAAGGGTCGGCCCTTCGCTTGGCCAAGTCAACGGCAATGCGTCTTGCGCTTGGCCAAGCGACGGCAAATACTCCCGCGCCATGGGAGAACCGATCCACGTCCCCCTACTGGACCTCAACCAGCAAAACCAGCCACTCGCCGCGGAGTTGAAGGACACCTTCGCGCGGGTGCTCGACTCGTCGCAATTTATCCTTGGTCCGGAGGTGACGGAATTCGAGCGGCAGGTTGCTGCGGGCGTCGGAGCCACGCACGCGATCGGTGTCAGCTCCGGCACCGATGCGCTGCTGCTCTCGCTGATGGCGCTGGACATCGGCCCCGGCGACCAGGTGCTCTGTCCGTCGTTCACGTTTTTCGCCACGGCCGGTTCCGTCTCACGAACCGGCGCGACCCCGGTGTTCGTCGATTCGCTGGACGACGATTTCAACCTCGACCTCGAGGACGCCGCGAGGCGTGTTACCGACAAAACCAAGGCGATCATCCCAGTGCACCTGTTCGGGCAGGCGGCCGACATGGACGCCGTGCAACGCCTGGCCAGTGCGCACGACCTGATGGTGCTCGAGGACGCCGCCCAGTCGATGGGCACGCAGTTCGGTGAAAAAAAAGCCGGCACGATGGGCGACCTCTGTGCGTTCAGTTTTTTTCCGTCCAAGAACCTCGGCGGCTTCGGCGACGGTGGCATGATAACCACCAACGACGATGCCCTCGTTGAGCGTGTGCGAATCCTGCGTGTTCACGGAGGGGCACCGAAATATTATCACAAAGCGATTGGTGGCAACTTCCGCCTCGATCCGCTGCAGGCGGCACTGCTCCGCGCCAAGCTCGGCCACCTGCCAGTCTACATTGCCAAGCGTCGTGCCAACGCGGCAACGTATCTTGAGCGCTTGGCGGAGAGCGCTCCTGTGCGGGAAGGGCGTCTGCTACTGCCCTCGGAGATGTCGGGCCGGACGCACACGTGGAACCAGTTCACCCTTCGCGTGACCAACGGAAAACGGGATGCTCTCATGGAACACTTGGCCGCGAATCAGATTGGCTCGGCAATCTACTACCCGGTGCCGTTGCACCGGCAGGAATGTTTTTCAAACTTGGCCGGCGTTGAGGCGAGATTGCCGATTTGCGAAAAGATGGCGGATGAGGTGTTGAGCATTCCGATCTATCCGGAGCTGTCCACCGAGCAAATCGACCACGTCATCAACACGATCGCCAACGCCCCGATTTGATTCCGGACTCGCGGGCTCGCCCCTCCATTTTTAGGCCGGGCTTTGGAGGGACAAGCCCGCGAGTCCGCTGGTTTTCCAAACTCAAAGTGTCTTGCCGGAGAGGGCGCCGACTGACTTGAGGAGTTGGGTGATTTCCGTTCGTTTGTTGGCGGTGGCGTAGTCGAGTGGCGTGTAGCCGGACTTGTTCTTAAGGTTGACGTTCGCATTACTGTTGAGCAGCAGCTTCACGGCTTCGGGTCGGTCCCGCAACACGGCCTGATGCAGCGGGGTGGCGTCGCTCTCGCTCCGGGCATCGAGCGTTGCACCGCGGGCGATCAACATTTCCATTGTGTTGACCTTGCCGGCGCCGGCGGCCCAGTGCAATGGGGTGCTGCGGTGGAGTGAATCCACGGCGTCGACTTTCACGCCTCGTTGGAGGAAAGACTGGACAGCAACGGCCTTGCCCTTGGCCGCGGCCATGTGAATGGAGACCTGCCAGCCTTCGCGGCCGCCCTTGTCGCGGATCATTGCTGCTGCGTTGTCTCGTTTGTAACCTATAGCAAGGTCGAGCGGAGTTCCGGTTTGGCTGATTGAGTTTATAGGCACGCGGCGCTTTATTAGCATGGCTATTACATTAGTACTGCCTTTTGAAGCCGCAGAGTGAAGCGGCGTCCAGCCTCCGTCTGTTCGACTAATTATTCTAGCGCCCTTATTAAGTAAGAGTTTTGCCGCCTCGAGTTGATCCGCTTCGGCGGCCCAGTGCAAAGGTGTTGCCTGATGCTTACTTTCGCGAAAATGAACATTAGCGCGGTTGCTAAGCCAGCTTTTAAGCGCATCCATATCGCCGTGTAGAGCGGCGAGATGAACCGAAAGAGTGGCTCCTTTTTTTGCACCGAGCGAATTGAGTAACGCCTCAGTGGTGGTCTTCTTGTGAATTCGGGCGAAGTCTAGGGGTGTGCCGTCGGTGCACATCGGGCTGAGATCATTGCCCAGTTCGTGAAACAGCCGGACGATAGCGTCTTGTCCATTGACGGCGGATGAGTGGAGTGGAGTCCATCCGTTCGGCGCCGAGGATTTAGGATTCGCACCATGGGTCAGCAGCAGCTTTGCCGCTTCCACGCTGCCGTGCGCACAGGCTAGATGGAGCGCGTCGATTTTTTCCTTCGCGGTCTTGGCATGGATGTCTGCCTTGTAGGTCAGCAGCGTTTCGAGGTTTTCTGCCTTGCCGTTTATGGCCGCCACGTGCAGCGCCGTTTGGCCAAGGTTGTCCAACGCATCCGCCGCTTGGCCAAGCTGGAGTTGCTTGAGCAGGGCCGCGTTGTCATCGGAGGCGGCCAGTTCGTGCAGGGTGCGTGTTTCCACCTTTGGCGGTGTTGCCGGCTTGGCTACTGGAGGAGGTTTGGGCTCCGGCTTCTTCGAGCCGCAGCCGGCTTGTCCAAGCGCAATGGCGGCGGCAAAGGCGGCCAGAAGTGTTCGGGAAAAGTTGGCTGGGTTATGTTGCATCGCCGGGTACGTTGCCGGGCAGGATTCAAGCCCCGTCATCCTTCTGGCGCAACGAAAAATCGGCGCAATCACGGAAAAGCGACGATCCGAAAAAAACAGGCCGGGCGGTTGCTGTCGATCTTGATGCGAAAGGTTTGATCCCCTTGGCCAAGCGCAGCGGGCAGTTCCTGTGCGAGTGTCCAGTCTGTGAGATTTGCGGATACCTCCACTCTGTGGGCTTTTGTCCCTAACTGCTCGTACACAATCTGCATTGCTCCGTCGTCTGATTGCTCAACGGAGGTAATCCGAAACTGGCTGCGTTCGGCGAATTGCGGCCGGAGCGCTGTGTCTGTTTTTAATGTGAACAGCCGATCCGGGCCCCGAGCGTTGTCGTTTCTCCAGCCTGCGATCTCCCAGCCGTCATGCGGTTGTATGGTGAGTTGCATTGGCTGGCCGGTAAACAGGCGCGCCGACCACACACCGCCGGTTTTTTTTATCGGCACCCCCTCAATCTCGGCAGAGTGGATTCGTGAATCCGGATCGGCGAGGGTCAATATCGCAGGTTTATCGAGCAGGAATGCTTTGCGTAAATGACCCCATACATGTTCGTGCCGGCTGGAGGCGAAGTCGCGCAGCTTGCGTACCTGTTCGTGCCAGTCGTAAATGTCCCACAACGGCAGCGACCAATTCCCTTCCTTTTCGCCCTGTGCGATGGCATCGACGTCCTTCCGCCAGCGGAGGATGTGCCGTGTCATCTCCGGCTCGAGTGCAGTCTGCTTGGCCTGCACCGCGTGGAGGATGCGTTCTGCGCTGAGGTCGCCCTGCATGTGCATGGCAAAGCGATGAATGAACCGCTGTCGATAACGCGGGTGGGTGAGCAGCTTTTGCAGCACACGGATGAAGTCCGGCGAGTGACCGGGTAAATGCAGGACACTGCGGTGCAGAGTGTTGAAAGAGGCATTGTGACCGGCTGTGCCTAGGATGCCGTCGAGGTCATAAGGAATCCAGCGCCACCGCCCATCCGCGGTGCGCGGCCGCCATTGACGAACGTTGTTACGTGGCCAGTCGGTATTGTCGAGGAATACCTCAAGAATGATGTAGTCCATCAGGTTGTCGATATCGACCATGGCCTCGAGCCGGGCGATGCGTTCCTCTGACTCAAGTGTTTTCCATAAATTGACGATCTCGTTGACTTGTTGCCAGTGTTTCATGTCGCCGGATTTAACTGTGTGTTGCAGTAGGTCGATCTCCGATTCGTGATATCCGGTGTGCGATGATAGATAGTGGCTGTCGATTCTCTCTCGCAAATTGTGGATGCCCCAGAATTGACCGTTGAGATAAACGACTGTCGGGCGCCAGGCCTGAAACTCAAATCCCATCCGGGCGGTCAAATCGTGGCCCACTGCATCCCGCATGAACGCCGTCTTCCAGCCGTTGCCGGCGTTTCGAAGGATGAGGCGCCGAAACTTGCTTAATTTGAGATCGGGAAAAAACCGATGATGGAAGGTCGCCTCGCCGTAGCGCGGCCGGGCGTAGAGTCGGAGCGATTTCTGGTAGTAATGCCGCGTCCAGCCGCCGTGGATACGCAGCCCGATTTTGCGCCCGAGACCCAGCGATTCGCCGGGCTCGAACCACTCAAAATAGGCCGGCCGTTCCCACTCGCGCTTGAAGTTGTACACTGGTTCCGGCGTGCCGTTGAGGTAGTCCCGGCCCTCGGTGTAGATGCCCCGGTCGTGGTCGAACAGGTTGTCGGGATCGGTCGAGATCGACGCGATGGGAAACGCGGTTTTTTCGCCGACGAAATAACTGCCGGTCACGATCGGCCCCGGCAGGAAGCCATCACGAAACGCCCGCGCCCGCACCACGGTCGGCTTGGCCAGGCGGATTGGCCCGGCGTAAAGCGTTGCCCTGGCATCCGGCTCGGAGCCGTCGAGGGTGTAGCGCAGCGTGCTGTTTTTGTCGGGCGACTCGAGTGCCAGGTCGATCGCCTCCGCGTATCGGCCGGGCGGCTTGGCCAAGCGCGGAGCCTCGAGCCATCCGAACGCGTGCGGCGCGGTGTTGGCCAGGCCGGGAGTGGGATCAGCGAAATGAAAGTTGCCGTGGATGCTCGACGACTGGCCAAGCGACGAGTCAGGAGGGCAGGGCGGCACCCAGACCGCCGAGGCGACTTGGCCAAGCGGCTGAGTCAGCCGGATGGTCTCCCCGCTGCTGACCCTAAAATTCGTGTGCCACTGGATCGCCGGCAATCCCCACTTGGCCTTCAGCCACGTCTCGACGGTTGCGATCTCTGTTGCGTCCAGTTCACGTTTGAACGCCAGCAGTTCGCCGATGTCGCCGTGCCAGTTTCGATCGGGCACCAGCCGGTCGGAACCGATCAGGCTGAGCGGCATTGGGGTTGGCGATGTGCTGGTGAGTTGAAACAGCTTCTCCGGCAGGCGCGTCACGATCGGGTCGATCGGCCGTCCGTCCAGTCGTACTATGGTGTCCTCCCCGGCGAAGTGGCCCTTGGGGTAGTAAACCAGTCGGTCACCGCCGCGGTTGAAGTGGCTGAATTTAAAGTCGCCCACCAGAGCTTTATGCGACTTGGTGGCGTGGCCTGCCTCGCGGGCTACGGCAAAAACTGTTTGTACAGCCATACGCCGCCGCGTCACGAGTACATCGTCGAGTCCGTCGAAGCGGAGAAACGGCCGGCCGCTGAGCGGATCGATCACACGGACTGGTCGGCCGGCGATATTTGTCTGACTGGCGGTGTCGCCGGTCAAAGGCCCGTGCTGATCCGCGAGCCCCCACTTGTCGACGAGGTATCGCTCGATGCCGATTCGGGTGGTCTCGTCGAGTGTGCGGTCAAACAGCAGCACCTCGGCAATGCGCCCGTGCCAACTGCGTCCCGGCAGAAATCGATCCGAGCCAAGGTTCGAGGCTACGCCCGGCTTGTTGCTGATGCTGGTCACAAGGCCCAGCCGTCCGATGGGCAATGGCGTGTGGAATGGATCGACCTCGGCTCCATCGATCCAAGCTCGGCCCTCGCGGCCAACGGAATACCGGGAGTCGTGAAACATCGAGCCGTTCATCGCGCGGGCAAAATGGTACTTCTCGAAATCGCCGAGCAGAAGCCGATAGCCGAGCGATGATTTTTTGTGCTCGGCTATCACCCAAAAAACGCTTCGGATATTTTCGAGCCGTTCGAACCGCAGGTGATCATCCTTTCCGTCTAACACAATCAATGGCGGACCGCTGGGTAGCTCGAAAACGTTGGGCCGTGAGAGAAAACGCGACTGTTCCGCGTGCCGGGAGTCGTCGCTTTTGTCGAGCCACCGCGTTAGGCGGCCTTTTTCAATTTGCAGCAATTTTTTGTCGGAGGAATCCAGCCAAAACCTTAGACCGGCCACGGAGCCGGGGTTGATCGGTTGGTGCTTGGCTGGGGCGAGTTTTGGCGGCTGTTCCGTTTTGGATGTCCACCGTCTAACGGCGCCTGTGTTATCCATGACCAACGAACTTTCGTCGCTTGCGTCGAGCCAGAGCGACAGCCCGGGGATAGTCAATGGCAGGCCTGACTCAATCGTTTTTGGCCGGAGCCGGGTCGACCGCCGATCCTTTCCCGAAGCAAACACCAGCGTGCGCTCTCCCGGCCCGAGCACGTGCTCCGGGAAGCGCCACTTGAATGGATTTCCGGATTCGTCCGATAGCCCGTAATTGAGCAGATTAACATCTTTATCGGTTGGGTTGTATATCTCAATCCAGTCGGAAAAATCCCCGTCTTCATCGGTAAGCGTTGAACGGTTGACTGGCATGATTTCACTGATTGATAAATCTTCAGTTCGAGCAAACACGGACCAGAATAGCGTGATGATGATTCCAAAGTTCGGGATCATTCGGTAAAATGATCGTTGGTTACTTAATTTAATCAATCTGTTCAACTAGGAAGAATTTCATCTTGTTATTCAAATTATATTTGAACTGCGTTTTTGGGCCATGAGGAGCAACCAGAATAGCCTCTTGATGCCAAGGACCTTTGGACAATTTTTGTTTAGATAGTATGCGGAATATTTGGCCGATCTTTGATTCCCACATAATTTGAAATTGTTCTTGGGATATTTTAAAATCTAAAACTATTGTATTTGTTTTGAGCTTAGTGTTTTCAGGAATAATCTCTTCGTGGCCATAGGGTTGGGGGCCATATACAAAGTGATCGATCCATTTTCCAGCCGGATTTTTCAGAGCCAACTCACCTTGGCTTGACGCTAGTTTAAAGCCAAGCTGGTTGCTCTTTATGATGAGTTGTTCACTGCCATCGATGAAGTATAGGGAAGGGAAAGTAAACGCGTTGGGTTGGCCAATTGGCTTATTAGTGATTCCCAAGCCCTCCAGGTTAACAGGTCGCTTCCCACTGTTTTTTATGATTATTTGGTCATTTTCACCGACCAGCGGATTGGTAGACCAGCCGGCAAGTCGAATATCTTGAAATTGACCAAGAGGTGCTATCTGGTTTTCCTTTCCAAGGGTTGGATAGGTAAGTGTCCATTTTCCATCGCGGCCAAAACGTCCAATGGATAATCCTTCGATCTGCTTACCAAACACAACTGAGTCGATCAAACTCCCTTCTGCATCATAAAACCAAAGGCCCTCTCCGTTTTTATCCAGTCGGAAGTCCATACCTCCTTCATTAGTGCTTTTGATAACAAGAAAACTGTCGGATTCAATCGAAGTGTTTTCGGGAAACACGAATTTTCGTGGCTTGGCAGGATTGTCTGAAAGACTGAATCCACCTAGCTGGGTAGCACTGGCGCTGCTATTTAGTAACTCGACCTGGTCAAGGCTGTCGCCATTTGGCCAAGCAAGCAATTCGTTGATCTGAATTCGACTAAGTTTTGGATTTACACGCCACCTTTTTGAGTGGGTAGCATTGGATAAATATTGCCATCGACCGGCGGCGTTTCTGCCGATGACTTGTATGCAATATTCTCCAGGTGCAAGCCCAGTCATACTGATAGGTTCGCTGACCGGATAATCGTCGCT
>Ga0209036_1000240_pt1 | contig 23025 bp, 20 predicted proteins | sample MarorgKNORR_S2LV_3_FD_188222 | JGI IMG/M metagenome (GOLD analysis project Ga0209036, IMG submission 188222) | Marine microbial communities from the Southern Atlantic Ocean, analyzing organic carbon cycling - DCM_A/KNORR_S2/LV (SPAdes) (version 2) | ecosystem: Environmental > Aquatic > Marine >... | reverse complement strand
AAGAGTTTTCCTACCTTTTCACGGTTGGCAAAATCTTCTCCAGGGCCTTCTTTCAAAACCTGACCAAACTGATCCCAAAACTCATCGTACTTCTCACGCTTCTTGCTTCTGAGCTTTATCAATAGATCCAGGGCGCGTTTAGTTAAAGCACTTCGCATTGAATCGACGACTGGATCCTTTTGTAAAATTTCGCGAGAGACATTTAAAGAGATATCATTTGAGTCAATTACTCCTTTTACAAATCGCAAATAAAGCGGCAGGAATTGTTCAGCATCATCCATGATGAAAACTCTTTGGACGTAAAGTTTAAGTCCTCTAGCAGCGTCTCTGTTCCATAGATCGAAGGGTGCTCGCTTTGGAACATATAGTAGGCTCGTATATTCTAATTTTCCCTCTACCCTGTTATGACTCCAGTCTTGCGGTGCTTCAAAATCATGTGAAATATGTTTATAAAACTCCTCATACTCTACTTTCTTAATTTGACGCCTGGAGCGTGTCCAAAGTGCCTTTGCATCGTTAATTGTTTCATAATCCGCCGCTTTTTCCTTGTCTTCCTCTTTACCGTCCCCTCCTGGAGGTTCTGCTTTAATTGTCTTTACTGGGACTGATATATGATCGGCATATTTTTTTATTATGCTATTTATTCTAAAGCCATCCGCGAATTCCTTTTCGTCAGACTTTAGATGTAATGTCACGGCGGTGCCCCGAGACTCTTTCGACGCCTCCTCCAATGAATAATCCGCCTCACCCTTTGATTTCCAAAGGATCGCCTTGTTTGATTTCGAACCCGCTCTTAATGTGAGAACTTCAACTTCATCTGCTACTATAAAAGATGAATAAAAGCCCACACCGAATTGACCTATTAATTGTGAGTCCTTCTGCTGATCTCCAGTTAAGGACTCTAGAAACTGCGCGGTACCCGACTTGGCAATGGTCCCGAGATTAGAAATCACTTCTTTTTTACTCATACCAATACCATTGTCAGAGATCGTAATTGTATTAGCAGTATTGTCATAATCGATTTTAATTTCTAAATCAGAATCTCCATCGTTTAATTTAGGGTTGGAGAGTGATTCGAATCTTAACTTGTCGACTGCGTCCGAAGCATTTGAAATGAGTTCCCTTAGGAAAATTTCCTTATTGCTATACAAGGAATGAATCATTAGATGTAATAATTGCTTTGCTTCAGTCTCGAAGCCCCTAACTTCAGGTCCTGCTTTAGTGGCCATATACCAGTCTCCAGAAATTAAATAAAAAAAAACCCAAACGCTTTATCGAATGGGTCTTTTATTGGGTCGTTTAACCAAAAATCAAGCGAAAAACAAACTCTTAACTCATTGTGTTAATCCAAGAGTGACGGATACGGCTCATAAAAATCAATCGCGTCCTGACGCCTCTCTGCGATGATATTAAATCTAGTTTCCGTGCTCTCAATAAAATTAATGTAATCTGTAGCGCTTCTTCTCTCCGACTCACCACCAGCGTCAGCGGACTGCCTTGCCGCAGCGGTTGATCCTTCAAAGTCATCCACCTCAATCAGCGCCCTAGAGAGGAATAATAGCGTATCTGCCCTATTGGCTAAGTTACCCTTATCCACAGCCATCTGGAACGCGTCAGCCGCTTCTTGATAATTACGAAGCACATAGTGGACATAGCCATATGTATCGTATCCATCTCCACTATCACTCATCTCGGCAACTTTTAAGGCCGGCTCTAATGCTGCCTCGAAATCGGAAGACAGGAGATACATTTGAGTCAATGTTGTAAGGTTATCTTCACTCTCTTCAACAATCCCTTGTTCAACACCATCAACGAGAATCTTGCTCCCACTGTGAGGAATGTCAACTCCACCCAAAGACTGTCCTAGATTCAAATATCGGTTTTCGTCATCCAGCATTCCCTTTAGATATGCGACATTCATAGATCTAATTCTACGTTCTTCATCATCTAAGCTTGCGTACACGGCACTCAAATTAGTCCAATCTGTTTGCTCATCAAACAACATTATCATCGTCTTTGTAAGTGGTAATGCGCTCTCAAAATCTTCTAGCTGAAAATAAAGACCGTTCAAGTAAGAATAATCATCGCGCCCAAGCTCTTCTCCCTGGTCTAATAGGAGTTCCATATAAGCGACCCAATATGGAAGAGCTTCTGGGAGCTCGTCTATTTGATAGTGAGCATAAGACAGTCCTCTGTAAACGATATCGTCTTCCTCTAAAGACGCTTCCCTCCATAATTCATAATATTTGATTGAATCTTCCCAACGTTCTTCTGCGGCCGTCAATTGGCCAAGAGAACGAAGGGTTCTTAATCTCGTATCTTCCCTTAATTCCTCAATCGCTAGAAGTTGCTCAAAGGTACTGATTGCCTCAGGATAGTTTTCCAAAGTTAGCCAATAATTTGTGTAGAAATTTAAAATTGTCTGCTTTTCGAAATCATTCATTCGTTCGAAACGGCGCTCATAAAGCTCATCCAGTTCGATTTTTGCGCCTTCAAGATCGGGTTCATCGTCCGGATCCTCAGGTTGCATCAATTCTTGTATTTCACTGATAGCTCGCATTACCTGTGGCCCAAGCGTTCCTGCCGTGCGCGCCTCTGGCGGAGCTCGCTGCTCTTCACCAGCATTAACAATAGGCGCGTGTAGAGCAGGAATGGTTAATATCCCAACCAGAAAGCTAAGGCATAATCTATTAGTGATCATTAGGTTCATTCCTCAAGCTGATATCTAAACAAGTACTGAACACCGGAAACTTCAACCCCTTGCCCGTCAACAACCCTCGGTTGAAACTTAAATCTTGTGGCAGCCCTTATCGACGATCTGTCAAATATGTTTGGTGGTTCAGCATCCACTACCGCGATCGTCTCCTCAACGACGTTCCCGAGCCCATCAACAGTGAAGCTTACCAGGCACCAGCCTTGAATGCCTCTTTGGGCTGCTCTGGTAGGGTATTGAGGGGCTATTGCTACTAATGGCAAATAATCACCATCAGTTGCCGAGATTGAAGCATTAGATAATTCAAGTCCGGTATCGATCTCAATCGATTGTCGTTCTATATTCAGAGCCGGGCCGGCATCTAGGTTAGTTTGTCTTTCTTGTACCTCTGGCTGATCTTGGACGAGTTCTTCAATTGGTTCAGGCTTATCGATTTCCTCGATAACCTCTAATTCAATTTCAGGCATTGTCGCGTCGACGATTTTTACAACGGAAATCCTTTCGTCAAAAGCCTCACCGGTAGCAATTAGAAACTGCATAAAGTAAAACAAACCAAGTGTGATCCCGCCAGCCATTCCCATGGAAATTACCCATCTGACAAATACCATACCTATCCCTCCGCTGAAATGCTTACATCTTCTATATTCGCCTCGCGCGCAGCTGCCAATATAAGCATCACTTGTTCATTATTTGAGTTTTGGTCTGCTTGGATAATAACAGCAGAATTTGGTGCGTCGGCCAATCTCAGTTCAAATCTTGACCTTATAAACCTAGGGTCGATCTGATCTCCATCAATCCAGATATCACCACCTGCACCTACAGCGATTAAAATCAAATCGCCTGAGGTATCTTCAACTGTCGAAGCTTCAGGCTTTGATACCTCAATACCAGCTTCAGTGACAAATACTGAGGTGACGATAAAGAATATAAGCAGAATGAACACAACATCAAGCATTGGAGTGAGATCTATTTCACCAGCCTCTTCTTGACCACTCTTTTTCATTATCCCTGATTTCATTTTTTAACCTTGCCCTTAACTATTCGTTTAGTCACTAGTCAGAGGCAACTTGTCCTCTAACAATTCCAAATCTCTATCTACTTTTGATTTTAGATAATTAAATGCAAAAATGCCGGAGATAGCCCCTACCATGCCTGCCATAGTCGGAATTGTAGCCTTAGACACGCCTCCAGCCATCGATTTAGCGTCACCACCACCACTGACAGCCATGACAAAAAATACCTCTATCATTCCCGTAACAGTTCCTATAAGTCCTAACAGTGGGCAAATCGTCACAAGAACTTCAATTATTGGAAGGGTATTTCGGACATCTAAAGAAATTTTAGAAATCATCATGGTACGTATCTGGTGCGCACTCCAACTCTGAGTGTCTGCCCTTGCATTCCAATCAGCAAGAGTGGTCTTGATATTCTTCTTATGAGTAGTGTTCAGATACCATATTCGCTCGAATACTAAAGACCATTTGATCAGAAGCAGCCAAGCGATCACCCACAGCACCGGTCCACCGCGCTGCATGAAGGTTCCAACCGCATCTAGAATATCTAAAAACGTAAAATACATAGGTTTACCTCTCTAGAATCAAGACTGATTATTCGCTAAGCGTTCCGCCTTCTGCGCAATCATCCCCGTAGCCTGCTCCTCGAGGATATGAATAATATTATCGCTTCGACTCTTAACTACTGTGTGCATGAATATAGTGGGTATAGCCACAACAATTCCCAGCACTGTGGTCATTAAGGCTTGCGAGATACCTCCTGCCATAATGGTAGGATCTCCTGCACCATAGACTGTGATTTGCTGGAATACTTGGATCATGCCCGTAACGGTCCCAAGAAGACCTCCCAGCGGCGCAATAGTTGCGATCATCTTGATAAGTGTCAGCATACTCTCCAGCGCTGGAGTCTCTTGCAAAATTGCTTCACCAAGCTTTAATTCAAGTGTCTCCGTGTCAGCTGAGGGATTATTTTCTGCAACCATTAATACCCGCCCAAGGGGGTTATTCTTAGTCGGCTTATCTTTCTTCAACTGACCGCGAACCTTAATTGAGGTAAGGCTTAGCAAGAGAAGTCTGAGAAATCCCAATAGAATGCCAACGATCCCGACTCCGATAATGATAAAGCCAATTACTCCTGAATTGTTTCTAACTTGCTCTTCAACCGTTGGAAAATTGACAAGATTGGCTAAAACTTGTCCCCCAACACCTCCAGTTGGATCTATTCCGACCTTGGTAAAACCAGATGAGGCACCCTGCAGGGCTGTAGCCGAGGCTAAAATACCGGTGTCTGGTTGCCGAGGTAATACTTGGAGATGACCAATATCACCGCTATAACTGAGATATTCTCCATCCGAAACAGCGTTGAAGGCACCAATTCGAGTGATGTTTCTATTTGCCGTATCGCCATTTGGAAGGGTCACGTCTCCAGTATATGAAACAACTCTTCCCGATTCAGTAAGTTCTTGGTGCATAAAAAACCAGAATCGTTCCATCTCATCAACATTCAATTGCTCAATAGTAGATCCAGCCCTTTGAATAATTTCATCAAGAGCATCTGTTCGCCCAGTGTATTGAGCGGAGATCAATGAGTTTTGAAAATTACTAAGGAAATCACCAGCAACGCCTTGGAGCGTGCCGAATAATTCATTTAAATCACCACGTCTATCTCTGAGAACTTCTCTTTTGTCTGCAATAATGATCTCGTTTGCCTCAAACTGATCTGAAAGTTGAACTTGCAGCTGCTCTTGATCTGTAATCCTAGTATTGGTGGTATCGAGGATTTCTTGCTGACGAGCTGCGTTTTGCTCAAACTCACTCAACCGTGCTTGATACTCCTCTGACTCGGCAACGCGATCATTTTCAACAAGATCCAAAAGCCCAGCCAGCGAACCCGCCTGAGACAAGAGCTGTGAAGAACCGAAGATAAGTGATGCAGTAACTAATGTGCTTGAAAATTTAACTAAATATTTCACTGTGCTGCCTCCGGTGCCAATACTGGTAATTCAATTATTCTTGGCGCGTCCAATTGAGACGCCACTCTTATAGCGCTTTGAACAGCCGTTCGATATTCAGCTGGGTCAAGTGTTACCCAACCACGGTCAGCATTATTCCATGCCCCTGTCTGTTGGCGATCAGTCGTCTGATAAAGGAGCGCAACTCGGCCGATGCGAGCTATATTCACATCTAAGTCAACGCCATCCACCGATATGGTCTCCGGATAAGTCTCAATCGTCCGACCGTAGGAGGTTTCAGTTTGATACATAACCAAAACTTGTCTAAATTTTTCCGCTATAGAAACATCTGGATTATCTATTGCGTCCCGGGCAAATTGGATACGACTGGCTCGTTCATCCATATGAAATGGATAATCGAGGTCAATATACTGCTCGATGCTGGCAAGCATTTTCTCCATAAGAAGTGGTATCTCACGGGTAACTTCCTCAACGCCTGCTATTGACTCGTCTAAGGTCGCTATTTGATCTTCTTGTATAGAGATTTGCTTGCGATAACCAGCATTTAATACAAGTAAGGACTCCAGATTATCATTGGCTCTTTTAAATTCTTCAAAGGTAGAGCTTGCGTCATTCTGCAGCCTATTTATTTCCTCTTGAACCTCCGCGGATGCTTGGTATTTCTGACTGATCACATCCATAGCCTGATCAATTACATCGCTATTTACCAAAATCTCAGCTGCTTGCGCTGCGCCAAAGAAATATGAAACAAACAGAGCGACTAACGTCTTGTTAATGCGGGTTATTCGACAGTTTTTCATGCGCCATCCTATTTCTGTAATATCTTAAAGTTAGAGTTGATGATTTGGAAACTAGAAGTCAATCATCAATTCAAACAACTATTCTTTTTATAAACTTCCTTACCTTCTTGCTGCTTAAGAAGCACCAAACTCGAAGATGCAACTAAAAAGCCATATTTTCCCTGAAATTGAACCAAAAATTCTCGCAGTCCTCAATATTAAAATATTCAGCAACATAGAAATTCCAGCTCAAACCTTACTTACTGCCGCCCCCACCAGTAAACATACCTTCCATTCGGCCGATAGAGCCAAATTCGCGCATAAGCGTAACATACTCCGTTTATGATTTAGAACCTTTTGCACGGCAAAAATTTTGCCTATTTTGATTTGACTATGTCGGCGTTCGTTTCGCGATTTATGACTTCTACCAACCACAAATCTCACTCAAACCCGACCCAATATCAGCCAGGCTTCGAACTGTCTTAACGCCAGCGTCATTTAAGGCCGAAAATTTCTCCTCTGCCGTCCCTTTTCCTCCAGAAATAATCGCACCCGCATGCCCCATTCTCTTGCCAGGAGGGGCTGTAACACCAGCAATATAGGCTACCACTGGCTTTGTGACGTTAGCCTTTATGAAAGCCGCAGCCTCTTCTTCTGCCGTTCCACCAATCTCACCAATCATCACAATGGCTTCGGTCTGATCATCCTCTTCGAACAGGCCTAGAATATCAATGAAATTAGAGCCAGGTATGGGGTCTCCGCCAATACCTACACAGGATGACTGACCAAATGAGTGATCTGTTGTTTGTTTTACCGCCTCATAAGTGAGTGTGCCTGACCGAGACACTATCCCAACCTTGCCGGGCAGGTGAATATGTCCGGGCATGATCCCTATTTTACATTCTCCAGGAGTTATCACTCCGGGGCAATTTGGTCCAATAAGCCGAACCCCTTCCAAGTCACACTTCTCTTTCGCTACCAGCATGTCGAGAGTAGGTATCCCTTCGGTAATGCATACGATTAACTTAATGCCCGCATCAATGGCTTCTAAAATAGATTCCTTACAAAACCGTGCGGGGACATAAATAACAGACGCCTCAGCTTCGGTAGCAGAATAAGCTTCACTTACAGTGTTAAAAACCGGCAGACCTAAATGCTTTTGACCACCTTTTCCAGGCGTGACACCCCCCACCACCTTCGTGCCGTACTCGATAGCTTGTTCGGAATGAAAGGTGCCTTGCGAACCAGTGAATCCTTGGCAAATTACTCGGGTATCTTTATTCACTAAAATACTCATTTGCTTGCCCCTGCAGCATCGACTGCTTTCTGCGCGGCATCCGCCAAACTAGAAGCTGCAAGTATATTCAAACCACTCTTATCTAAGACCTCGCGCCCCAATTCGGCATTATTGCCCTCTAAGCGAACAACGACCGGTACAGATACTCCAACTTCATTTACAGCACCTATTACTCCTTCCGCAATTAAATCGCAACGAACGATGCCGCCAAATATGTTAACTAGAACAGCAGCCACGTTTTCATCCGATAATATGATTTTGAAAGCTTCGGTAACCCGCTCTTTATTTGCTGCCCCTCCGACATCTAAGAAATTAGCAGGGCTCCCACCATAAAGTTGGACAATATCCATAGTGCCCATTGCCAGACCTGCACCATTGACCATGCAACCTATATTTCCATCGAGAGCTACATAGTTTAAGTCCCACTTAGCCGCTCTAGATTCGCGCTCATCTTCTTGAGATGGGTCTTGCATGCCTCTGAGCTTTGGCTGGCGAAAAAGCGCGTTTCCATCTGCATTGATTTTGCCGTCTAAACAATTCAAATTACCCTGCTTAGTTATAACAAGGGGGTTGATTTCTAAAAGCGCTAGGTCTAAATCTAAAAATAATCTCGAAAGACCTAAGAACAAACCCGTAAACTGTTTTATTTGCTCTCCAGACAGACCCAGTTTGTAACCTAACTCCCTTCCTTGAAAAGATAATGGTCCTGTCAGTGGATCAATAGCTATTTTCAAAATCTTCTCCGGGGATTCAGCAGCCACCTTTTCTATCTCAACCCCACCTTCCACTGATGCCATGAAGACAATTCTTCGTGTTGCTCGATCCAACACCGCACCAAGATATAGTTCTTGATCAATTTCCACGCATTCTTCTACCAAAATTTTGCTAACAGGCTGACCATTAGCATCGGTTTGATAAGTCACCAACTTTTCCCCCAACCATTTTTCAGCAAACGCCTTTGCCTCAGCTGCAGTGTCTACCAATTTAACTCCACCCGCTTTTCCTCTACCCCCAGCATGGACTTGAGCCTTTACAACCCACTTACCTCCACCAAGTTTTTTGGTAGCCTCTGCAGCCTCATCGCCAGAGTCAACAGCAAAACCTCTCGATACAGGCAAGTCGTACTCACCGAAAAGTTGCTTTGCCTGGTATTCATGTAAATTCATATCAGCCTCAATCTTAAATATAAAAGTGTTTTTTTAAAATTCGCTATCTTCTTTTTCTGTTTCCAATGTGAATCGCATGTCCATTCGCGGCCAAAGCCGCTTCATGCACTGCTTCAGAGAGAGCTGGATGTGAAAACATTGTTAGCCCAAGATCTTCAGCGCTCGAGCTAAATTCCATAGCAATAGCGACTTGTTGCAATAGGTCAGCAGCCGCTGCGCCTATAATGTGACAGCCTAATATTCTATCTGTTTTAGAATCCGCAATTATTTTGACAAGGCCATCAGAATCATTGGCGGCTAGCGCTCGACCACTTGCGGCAAAAGGGAATGTCCCCACATTGAAATTTTTACCCTCCTGCTTCAGTTGCTCCTCGTTTTTTCCCACCCACGCTATTTCAGGATGCGTATAAATTACGGATGGTACTAGTTCATAATTTACCTGAGTTTTTTTACCGGCGAGCCTCTCTGCTACCATAACCCCCTCTTCCATACCTTTATGAGCCAACATTGGCCCACGCACCACATCACCAACCGCATAAATATTATCTACATTAGTTTGACACTGCTCATTAACTTCCACGAAGCCTCTCTCGCTAACTTTTACAGTATTGTCTGAAGCAAATACTGCCTCAGTAACGGGCTTTCTCCCAACTGCAACAATCAGCTTGTCAAAAGTAAGACTCTCAGATCCCTTCTCAGTTTCAAAATCAACAGTGACTTGTTTCTTTTTACCCTTGCTGACCTGACTGCCTGTTACTTTAGAGCCAAGTCTTATATCAAGACCCTGTTTCGTAAATATCTTTTTAGCTTCTCGTGAGATTTGAGCATCCGCAGCAGGCAGAAAGTCGGTAAGAGCTTCTAGGACAGTGACTTTTGATCCAAGCCTGGCCCAGACACTCCCCAACTCGAGACCTATGACACCTGCCCCGATTACCCCTAACCGATCTGGAACCTCGTCAAAATCAAGCGCGCCTGTAGAATCTACAATAGATATATTGTCAACGGGCGTCGGAGGAATATCAATTGGCAATGACCCTGTCGCAATTACGATGTTCTTTGTTTGATGTTTTTGACTCTTGCCGTCACTATCAGTAACCGTGACCTCATTTATTGCAGAGAGCTTTCCAGTACCAGAAAGAGAGTCTACCTTGTTTGCCGCGAATAACCCTTTTATCCCCTGGGTTAACTGACCCACTACCTTGTTTTTCCGGCTCATCATTGAAGGGACATCTATGCTTATTTTTGAAACTTTAATCCCGTGTACATCAAAGCCCTCCTGAGCTTCGATAAACTTTTGAGAACTATCTAAAAGAGCCTTCGAAGGTATGCATCCAACGTTCAGACAAGTGCCACCTAACACGCTCTCATTTTTTTCATCAACCCATTTTTCAACGCAAGCAGTTTTAAACCCAAGCTGGGCGCACCTAATCGCGGCAACGTATCCCGCCGGGCCAGAACCAATAACTATCACATCATATTCTTTAGCCATCTCACCGTCTCGCTTGTCTTTGATTAAATTTCTAATAGCAGCCTAGTAGGATCTTCCAGCAATTCCTTTATTGTGACTAGGAACTGAACTGCCTCTTTTCCATCAACCATTTGATGATCATATGACAACGCAAGATACATTACTGGAAGTGCTTTTATCTCGCCTTCAACCACCATTGGGCGTTCTTGAATTTTATGCATGCCGAGAACAGCAGTCTGTGGAGGGTTTAAAATGGGGGTAGATAAAAGTGAACCGTAAACACCACCGTTGGATATTGTGAATGTACCTCCTTTCATATCCTCAATAGACAACTTTCCGTCGTTCGCCTTTTCTCCAAAATCACGAATTTCTCTCTCAATTTGAGCTAAACCCATATTGTCGGCATTACGAAGAACCGGTGTCACGAGCCCTCTGGGTGAGCCGATCGCAACGCTTACATCTTGATAGCCGTGGTAGACCATGTCATCCCCATCAAGAGAAGCATTTACGGCAGGATATCTCTTTAGAGCCTCCACTGAAGCTCTTACAAAAAAAGACATAAATCCTAGCTTTACCCCCTCGTGAGTGGCTTGAAAAACTTCACGATATCTTGACCTTATTTCTATAATTGGCGCCATGTTAACTTCATTAAACGTAGTCAGCATTGCTGTTGTTTGTGTCGCCTGCAGAAGTCGTTTCGCGACGGTTGATCTAAGGCGACTCATTGGAACACGCTCTTCAACACGGTTTCCGGAATCTAGGGTAAGATGATCAACGGACCCGGTTGCACTATCGGGTTCTATCGTTGACAAATTTTCAAGATGATTTACTACATCTTCCTTGGTTATGCGACCTCCCTTTCCTGTTCCCGCAACAGAGTCTGCATCTATTTCATTCTCTTGAATCAGTTTCTTTGCAGCAGGACTAAGAATCGGATCAGACTCAGCAGACGATTCGCTTGGTATTTGTTCAACTTGCTCTTGCGTCGGCTTAGAAGTAGAAGCTAGTTCATCACTCAAGGACCCTATCAATTCATCACTAACAATAGTTTCCCCAGTGTTTCTTGTGATTTTTTCTAGTGTGCCGTCGCAAGGTGCTACAACTTCAATCACGACCTTGTCTGTCTCGATATCTACCAGCAATTCGTCTCGCTTAACGGTTTCCCCGACACCTTTATGCCATGTGGCAATTGTTCCGTCTGGTACAGATTCAGGTAGGGTCGGTGCTTTAATTTCTATTTTCATTACTAACTTAGCGCCTCGTTAATGAATTGTTCTTGTTGACTTAAATGTAAAGCAGGGTAACCTGCTGCGGCTGCGGCTGAGGCATCTCTACCTGCATATCGAAGCTCTATATTAGGAAAATTCTCCACTATCGCCCTACGTATATTATGCTGAGATGAATACCAAGCCCCCTGATTCATTGGCTCTTCTTGACACCAAGTGATGGATTTGGCACTAGTATATTGAGCTAAAACTCTCTGAAGATCGTCATGCGGGAATGGATATAATTGTTCTAACCTAATTATCGCCACATTCTTTTCGTCTCTTTTTTGTTTCTCCGCGTTCAGATCATAATAAACTTTTCCACTACAAATGATTAACTTAGTTATCGAATTTGCGGCCACGTCATCTTGATCGTCAAGTACGACCTGAAAACTTCCACTCGCCAACTCGTCTAAACTTGACACTGTTTCCTTATGCCTCAATAGGCTCTTAGGAGACATAACGATTAATGGCTTTCTTAACGGACATAAGACCTGCTTTCTTAACATATGAAATACTTGAGACGAAGTGGTCGGCAGACATACTTGGATATTGTGTTCAGCGCACAACTGAAGAAATCTCTCCAATCGCGCCGAAGAATGCTCAGGACCTTGCCCCTCATAACCGTGAGGAAGCAAGAGTGTTAGCCCACAAAGCCGCTGCCATTTATGCTCACCACTTGCAATAAACTGGTCAATGACCACTTGTGCAGAATTAGCAAAATCCCCAAATTGTGCTTCCCAAATCACCAGCGCATTAGGTGTTGTGGTGGAAAATCCATACTCGAAAGCCAACACGGCCGCCTCAGATAATAACGAATCATAAATTGAGAAAGAACCTTGGTCAGTCTGTAGATTTTGAAGGGGAATATGTGCTTCGCCACTTACATTATCATAGACAATTGCGTGTCTATGAGAAAAAGTTCCCCTCCCAACGTCTTGCCCAGTAATCCTTACTTTATTACCACTTGTTAAAACACTCGCATAGGCGAGCGACTCAGCAAAACCCCAGTCTACCGAAATTTCTCCATTCGCCATTTTGGCACGATCGGCATAAAGCTTTCGGACTTGCCTCTGCAGTTGAAAATCTTTTGGAACCTCAACGAGCTTTTTTGCCAGACCTTGGAGCGTGCTTAATGGAATGGATGTATTAAAGTGGGGACTCCAGTCATGTCCTAAATAAGGACTCCAATCGACAAACAGTTCAATTGATGATTCCTTAATTAAGCTTTTGACGACATGTTCACCTGTATCAAGCGCTGCTCTGTAACCGTCCGTTAGCTCCATGACTTCTTGGTCACTCACTACGCCTTCAGCAGTTAATGTTTCCGCATACAAAGCCCTAGTTGTTTTCTGCTTCTTAATTACTGAATACATCACAGGTTGCGTGATCGAGCCTTCGTCGGTTTCGTTATGCCCTCTCCTTCTATAACAAACCAGATCAATAACGACATCCTTCCGAAACTTATAACGAAAATCTAATGCTAACTGAGTAACGAAAAGTACCGCCTCCGGATCATCAGCATTCACATGAAAAATCGGCGCCTGGATCATTTTCGCCACGTCAGTGCAGTATTCAGTGGATCGAGCATCTTCCTGCTTATTGGTAGTAAAGCCGACTTGATTATTCACAACTATATGGACTGTACCCCCAGTCGCATACGCTCTAGTTTGTGACATCTGAAAAGTCTCCATCACAACACCCTGGCCTGCAATCGCAGCGTCACCATGCACAATGACCGGCAAGACTAATTCTCCAATTTCATCTTGACGACGTGCCTGCCGAGCCTTGACCGACCCCTCAACGACGGGTGACACAATCTCTAGGTGAGACGGATTAAATGCCAGCGCCATATGAAGCTCGCCACCGACTGTCATAATATTCGACGAAAAGCCCTGATGGTACTTTACATCCCCAGAACTTTGATAAGTCGCCTTTCCTTCAAATTCGTCAAAAAGCTCAGAAGGATTTTTACCTAATATATTGACCAAGACGTTCAGACGACCCCGGTGAGCCATTCCCAAAACGATTTCTTTAGCACCATATTTGCCTGAGCGCTGTATTAACTCATCAAGTGCCGGAATAAGACTTTCCCCTCCTTCTAGACCAAAACGCTTAGTTCCAGGGTATTTCGCATCAAGGTGCTTCTCTAGACCTTCTGCCGCAGTTAACCTCTCGAGCAGATGTAGACGCACATCATTTTCAATGATGGGGGAACCATCGTTACTCTCAATTTGACGCTGTATCCATTGCTTTTCTTCCAGATTGACGATGTGCATGAATTCGTAACCAATCGAACTACAATAGATATTTTCGAGAATCTCAATAATTTCTCTAAGAGGGGCTTTTGCCTTACTAATAAATAGTGAGCCAGTTTGAAAGACGGTTGAAGTATCAATTGGCGACAGGTCATGAAATTCTAACTCTAAGTCTAGAACTCTTTCACGATGCATAATACCAAGCGGATCTAAGTTGGCTTTTTGATGCCCGCGCACACGATAAGAGCTAATAAGTTGAAGAACTTGGACCTGTTTACTCTCATGTTCAGAGTTTACAACGGCGTCATTGTTTAATATTTGCTTATATCTACTAACCTTACCAAGGTTAACAAAGTCACGCTTGATAGCTGCATGAGATATATCTGAAGTAGTTGAGTCAGATAAAGATTCAAAAAAAATCTGCCATTCTTCTGGGACAGATAATTTATCGCTTAGAAACTGCTCATAGAGCTCTTCTACATAAGCCGCGTTCGACCCGGAAAGATGACCAGTTTTCAGCATTCTTTCCATAAAATTGTCTTGCATGGCGCAACCCCAAAATCAAAATTTTCAACAACACCATAGTATTATTCTAAAAATATATTCTATTTATTTTTGCTATTACTGCTAGGAGACCAACATTCCCTTAATATGCCCGATTGCACGAGTCGGATTGAGCCCTTTAGGGCACACTGAAACACAGTTCATAATACCCCTGCATCTGAAGACGCTGAATGGATCGCCTAACGATTCTAGCCGCTGATCTGTGGAAGTGTCACGACTATCCGCGAGAAAGCGATATGCCTGAAGTAACCCAGCAGGACCTATAAATTTGTCTGGGTTCCACCAAAAAGAAGGACAACTAGTGCTGCAACAAGCACACAAAATGCATTCGTATAGCCCATCCAGTTTTTTACGGTCCTCTGGTGACTGCAATCTCTCTTTATCCGGGAGAGGGTCATCATTAACAAGATACGGTTTTACCTTTTCAAACTGCTTATAGAAGGTAGTTAAATCAACCACTAAATCTCGAATAACCGGCAGCCCAGGGAGAGGGCGCAAAACTAGCTTGTTATCTGGGCCAGTCACACTAGATAAAGGGGTGATGCAGGCAAGGCCGTTGGTTCCATTAATATTCATGCCATCTGAGCCACATACGCCTTCACGACAGGAGCGCCGATACGCAACCGACGAGTCCTCTTCTTTTGCTAAGGCCAAGACATCAAGCACCATCAAGTCCCTGCCTTCAGGAATTTGAATATTTAGGTCTTGCATGTACGGTTTGTTGTCTTTTTCTGGGTTATAGCGATATATACTGACTAACACATTTCACCTTCTTGATACCTAATAGGTTCGCTCTTTTGGTTCAAAGGTTTCCACCGTCTTCGGGGTAAAATTTACATTGCGCTTGCTTACCTCGCCATTAACTGGATTATAGATGGAGTGACAAAGCCAATTTTCATCATCTCGTACTCTATAATCATCCCTCGCATGAGCGCCGCGACTCTCATTTCGTGCTTCAGCAGCAATCGCGGTAGCCTCCGCAACCTCATATAGGTTCTCCAACTCAAGCGCTTCTATCCGGGCAGTATTAAAAGTATTACTTTTATCTCTCAGATGAATGTTTTTTATCCGCTCTCCGAGATCACTCAATTTCTTAATACCATCGCGCATAAATTCGCCTTTGCGGAATACTCCAAAATAATTCTGCATAACGCTTTGTAACTCAGTCCGAAGAGAGACCAGATCCTCACCACCAGAAGAATCATTAAGTCGATTCAGGCGCTGCAACGATAACTCAACATCTGACTGAGAAGCAGACCTCTGCTCTAGGCCGTCAGAAAGCATTTTCTCAATATGCTTACCAGCAGCACGTCCGAACACTACTAAGTCTAAAAGACTGTTCCCTCCCAAACGATTAGCCCCGTGCACAGAAACACAGGCAACTTCGCCAACACCGAACAGTCCAGGAATCTCTATGTCCTGACCTTTAGAGTCTTGAGTCAGCGCTTGCCCATTAACATTCGTGGGCATACCACCCATCATATAATGACATGTTGGCACCACCGGGATTGGCTCGACAACGGGATCAACATGCGCAAACGTTCGGGACAGTTCAAGTATTCCAGGTAGCTTCGCGTTGAGAACATCCTCACCAAGATGATCAAGTTTGAGCATCACATGATCCCCCTTCTCACCGCAACCTCTTCCCTCAATGATCTCCAAGATCATTGATCTCGCTACAACGTCCCTTCCCGCAAGATCTTTAGCATTCGGAGCGTAACGCTCCATAAATCTCTCACCATCCTTATTGATGAGATATCCACCCTCTCCGCGACATCCTTCTGTGACTAGAGTTCCAGCGCCGTATATACCAGTTGGATGGAACTGCCACATCTCCATGTCCTGCATCGGATATCCTGCACGCAGGGCCATCCCAACTCCGTCCCCGGTACAGATTAGTGCATTTGTCGTCGATGCATAGATTCGGCCAGCACCGCCTGTTGCTAGCACAGTAGCTTTTGAGTTGATAAAAACCACCTCGCCACTTTCGATTTCTATGGCAATTACTCCAACCACATGTCCGTCTTGATTCTTGACGAGATCGACTGCATACCATTCACTAAGAAATGAAGTCTTATTCTTCAAGTTCCCTTGGTATAAGGCATGCAAAAGAGCGTGCCCAGTCCGATCTGCAGCCGCACATGTTCGCGCTGCCTGCCCACCTTTCCCAAAATCCTTCGATTGACCGCCAAAAGGTCGCTGGTAAATTCTTCCGTTATCGGTTCGAGAAAAAGGTAAACCCATGTGCTCAAGTTCAAAGACAGTTTGAGGGCCCTCACTGCACATATATTCAATAGCGTCTTGATCTCCGATATAATCTGACCCTTTCACCGTGTCATACATATGCCACCGCCAATCATCATCGGGGTCAGCACTACCGATAGCGCAAGTGATTCCTCCCTGGGCGGAAACAGTGTGGGAGCGTGTAGGGAAAACCTTGGATATGACTGCCGTCTTATAACCAGATTGCGATAGTTGAAGTGCCGCACGCATACCTGCCCCGCCACCTCCAACAATTACAGCGTCAAACGAGATCTTTCTAAGAGAAGACATTTAGATACTCCAAAAAACAAAGACTCCCCAAATCAAATAGAAAATGATCAATGCAATGATAGCGAGCTGACATACAGTCTGTAGAGATTTTGCGGCATTACCCAAATGTAATGGTGTAATGTAATCAGTGATAACCGTCCACATTCCTATCCACATATGTGCGCAGAGTCCAATTAATGTGACAAAACTAAAGATACGAACGAGAGGCGATTCGAAAACGGTTCGCCAGGATTCAAAATTTAATTCTGGATGGGTTATAAAAAATCCGAGAATCCAGACTGTGTATGCCCCAAGCACAACCGCAGAAAGTCTTTGAACCACCCATTCTAATACTCCCCGATGGCGTAGATAGTTCATTTTCATCACAAAATCCAAACACTCGCGAGGATGGCAATAACAAGCGAACTCGCCAATAGCGCTTTGGCACCGCGTTCCGATGAAGCTTTAGTTTCACCCCAACCAAGATCAAGCATCAAATGCTTAACCCCCGCAAGCAAGTGATAGCCAATACTCACTAATATCAACCAAATTAGAAGCTTACCTACAAATGTTTGACTCAATTGTACTGTTAAATTGAAGCCTGCTTCAGAGCCTAGTGAGGTTTGTAAGAGGTAAAGCAGAAAAGCGACGCCTAAGAAAAGTATTACACCAGTAATTCGGTGCGAAATTGAGGCGATTGCCGCTAATGGAAACCTAATACTCGTTAAATTAAGATTGATGGGTCTATTCTTGTTCAAAGTGGGCCTTTTTTGAAATCAAAGTTATAGTCTGAAAAATAAACAACCTACGTTTAGAACTTAGGGAAACTACTTGATATATTGGGATAAAATGTCCAGATTAATGACGGATTATATGATCTAAAGTCATTTATTTCAATAAACTAGACAAGTTATAAATTCATAACGACAATATATTGTCAACTAACTTTTTAACTGACCAATGCATTTAATTTACCAACCAAAGCCGACTGACTCAGTTGCATGATATTTTAACCTGCAAAACTTTGATAAACTAACACCTTTAATCGCAGCTTGTGCCTACTGAATCAATTCGCGATGCACCCTCACTGGGATGGATGACCTACTTAAAATTAGAAAAGCAACATCAATGGAGTAAACCATGAGTGACAAAAAGGCCCAGTTAGTTCTGGATGGGAGAGAGAAGCCTATAGATTTACCAGTTTATGAGGGAAGTACCGGCCCCAGCGTCATCGATGTTCGCAGCTTAGTCTCAGAAGGAGTTTTTACCTACGACCCTGGCTTTGTCTCAACAGCAGCCTGTGATTCTAATATTACTTATATCGACGGTAACGCTGGTATCCTTCTGCATCGAGGCTATCCAATAGAGCAGCTCGCTGAAAAATCTAGCTTTCTGGAAGTAAGCTATTTACTCCTAAATGGCGATCTACCTAGTCCGCAAGAACTTGCTTCATTTGAAGAAAAAATACGCTATCACACGATGGTTGATGAGCAAATTCATGAGTTTTTCAAGGGATTCCCAAGGACTGCACACCCGATGGCCATGCTAAGCGCCGTAGTAGGTGGCCTTTCTGCCTTTTACCATGATGACTTAGATATCGACAACGCAGACCATCGAATGCAAGCCGCAATTCGGCTAATTGCGAAGATGCCTACGTTAGCAGCCATGTGTTACAAGCACGGTATTGGACAACCTTTCATTTACCCGCAAAATAAAATGTCTTTGGCCGAAAACTTCGTAAATATGTTATTCGGTACGCCCTGCGAAGAGACAACGGTAAGCCCAGTTATTGCGAAAGCAGTCGACACATTATTTCTTCTACATGCTGACCACGAGCAGAACGCTTCCACATCCACCGTCAGATTGGCTGGCTCGACTGGTTCAAATCCATACGCCTGTCTTGCATCCGGCATTGCAGCATTATGGGGACCTGCTCATGGAGGCGCGAACGAGGCTGTCTTGGATATGCTAAGCAAAATCGGGGATGAATCCAGAATCGATGAATTTCTGTTGAAGGCAAAAGATAAAAATGACCCTTTCAGACTCATGGGCTTTGGTCATAGGGTTTACAAGAATTACGATCCACGAGCCACAGTCATTAGAGGAATATGCGCAGAGGTTCTCGATGAACTAGGAGTAGATAACGATCCCCTTTTTAAAATTGCTAGAAAGCTCGAAAAATTAGCCCTTGAGGATGATTACTTTAATGAGCGAAAACTCTTCCCTAACGTCGACTTTTATTCAGGGATTATTTTAAAGGCAATGGGCATACCAACTAGTTTATTTACCGTAATTTTTGCAACTGGCAGGACTCCGGGCTGGATTGCTCACTGGAACGAAATGCTTAGTAACCCATACAAAATTGGTAGACCGAGACAGTTGTATAAAGGTGAAACTAAGCGTGACTATCCTGCTTAAGTTAATTCGAAATTTTGGTGGAGCCTACCGGGATCGAACCGGTGACCTCAACGCTGCCAGCGTTGCGCTCTCCCAGCTGAGCTAAGGCCCCATAATAGCCGCTCGCGAATTCTAAGCGTCACATATTTATGTGTCAAACGAACTTAAGATAGTGCTTGGTATTCGGATACAAGCGTCTTCTCCTTTTTCTTGGAAATACCACCTAGTACTGTTACCGCATCTCTAATTCGAGCCCTGCACAAATCAACCCCAAGCAAGGTTATTGACTCAATGACGGAAATAGAGACTAGTTTTCCAGTGATCGCAATAAAAAGAGGGGATAGAAATTGACGAAACTTAGTATCCAATTGCTCACTAAGACGCTGGAGCGCGTCCTCGACAGATTCCTTATTCCATTCATCTAAAGCCTCGAGACGCCAAAGCGAAAACTGAAGAATACGTAAAACTAATTCTTGATCAAGCTTACTTTGAGAAAAACTATCTTCATTCAAGTTAACATCAGAACTCAAAAAGAAACTGCACAGGCTTGCAACATCACTGAACTTATCCACCCTTTCTCGCACGAGCGGTATCAAACTTTTGAGATCTTCAGCCGCAAACGCCCACTCCGTAAATTTATTCACGAATTCACCGTCAGACATCTCTTCTCGAATATATTTACCATTCAACCAGTTTAATTTTTCAAGGTCGAAAATCGGCCCACCCAATGAAACTCGATTAATATCGAAATTGTTAGTCATGTCTTCAATTGAAAATTTTTCCTCCCCTGAGGGCATTGTCCAACCCATCATCCCTAGATAATTTAATACGGCCTGAGGCAGATAACCTAGCGACTTGTAATATCCAATACTGGTCGGATTCTTTCTTTTACTTAATTTACTCTTATCTGGGTTGCGAAGGAGAGGCATATGACAAAAGACGGGTAGTTCCCAACCAAAATAGTCATACAGAAGCACATGCTTAGGCATTGAATTTATCCACTCCTCCCCTCGAATGACATGACTGATAGACATTAAATGATCGTCTACGACGTTAGCAAAATGATAAGTCGGCAAACCATCAGACTTCATTAACACTTGCATGTCCACTTGTGACCAGCTAATCCTGACCTCGCCTCTTAACAAGTCGGAGAAAACACAGTCGCCAGTATCAGGTACTTTCATTCGAACAACAAAATCATCTCCCTGCTCTATTCTTGCTGCGACTTCTTCTTCAGACAAATTTAAGCAATGACCATCATACCCAACCTGAGTTTTTTCCTTTAACTGATCTTTTCTTAATTGATCTAACCGCTCGGGAGTGCAAAAACAGCGAAATGCTTTTCCTTTATTCAGTAACATCTCGATATGCTTAGAGTAGATATCTGCTCGTTCACTTTGACGATATGGCCCATAATCGCCCTCTTTACCCGGTCCCTCATCCCAAGTTAAACCAAGCCAGGTAAGAGAATTAAGAATGTTGAGTTCAGAAGATTTTGAGCTCCTTACCCTATCTGTGTCTTCAATACGCAGAATAAAGTCGCCTTCATTCGCATGAGCGAAGCAACGATTGAACAATGCAATATAGGCTGTTCCTACATGAGGGTCGCCTGTAGGCGATGGAGCGATCCGAGTTCTAACTTTTGACATCTCGCGTGCAGAAAACCTGTGAAAACGATAAAATAATTAATCTTGAGATTATACCTACATTCATGCTTACTAACGAGCCTCTCTTTTGAGCAAGAAATTTTCAGTTCAGTGAGCAAGGATAAGCAATGCTTTCAAAATGATTAGTCGAAGATTTTGTATAGCACCAATGATGGATTGGACAGATCGCCATGACCGGGTATTTTTGAGAAAATTCTCTAAACAAATTTTACTGTATACCGAAATGGTAACAAGCGCAGCTCTGCAGCACGGAGATGCAAATTATCTCCTTAAGCACAATCATGAAGAACATCCAGTGGCCCTTCAAATTGGGGGTTCGAGCCTTGCTGAGCTCGCATACGGTGCTAAATTAGGTGAAAAAGCGGGGTTTGATGAAATAAACTTAAACGTTGGGTGCCCAAGTGATCGAGTGAAAGCTGGCTCGTTTGGCGCCTGCTTAATGGCCAAGCCAAAATTAGTCGCTGACTGTGTGGACGCCATGGCTAATGCAGTAGAGGTGCCAGTAACAGTTAAGTGTCGAACTGGTATTGACGATTTAGATTCGCAGTCTAGACTCCTAGAATTCATAGCAACCGTATCCTCGGCTGGTTGTCGAACATTTATAATTCACGCCCGTAAAGCCATTCTCAGCGGCCTTTCACCCAAAGAGAATCGAGAGATACCACCATTGCATTATGGAAGAGTTTTATCCGTAAAAGAGAACTTCCCAGAGTTAGAGATCGTTATTAACGGAGGAATTACAACTTTTTCGGATGCTAACTGTTTTCTGCGAACAGTGGATGGAGTCATGATAGGGCGAGAGGCGTATCAAAATCCCTTCTTTCTAGCGAAAGTCGATGAATACTTTTTTAATAGTCCAGCGATAAGAAAAGAAAGAGCTGAATATCTAGAGGAATACATCCCTTATATTGAGTCAGAATTGAAAAAAGGAACACCTTTAAAACATATGACTCGACATCTTCTAGGACTTTTCAAAGGACAGAAAGGAGGCAAGCAATTTCGTCGTCATCTAAGCGAAAATGCTCATAGAGAGAATGCAGGAATAGAGGTCATCGCAGACGCGTTGAAATTTACAGCTTGAAACTGTGATCTTGATATGAATAATAGATTCACATCTAGATAACAGCAATCTCTCCTGAATAAGTTTGATGAACTAGACGATGCTTAAATCAATTCAAAATATCTTTAAACGGAAAGAAAACGAGTCCGCAGTCGATTCGAAAAAGAGCGAACAAGAATTAGCCTATGCATCTCTCCTGATCGAAGTTATAAACAGCGATAATGAATTTGATGATCGTGAGCGCGATAAGCTTTTAGAAATTTTGAGCAATAAATTAGACATTCATAAAGAAGAGCTTGATAATTTTACAGAGCTTGCGCAAAAAAAATCCGAAGATTCCACCTCTCTTTACGAATTCACACGAGAAATCAACGATCAGTACGAATATGAAGAAAAAGTAAGCTTAATCACCGATTTGTGGGGAATTGCCTATTCAGATGGGAAGCTCGATAAATACGAAGATTATGTAATCCGAAAAATAGCAGATCTAATTTATGTGAGTCATGCCGATTTCATCAAGTCAAAACTTAAAGTAAAAAATACAATCAACCTATGAATTATGGCTCACTAGAAATCACCAAATTCATCAGCAAGCTCTCCGTCATTCACTACATATTCTCTATTTTGAATATAAGCCTCTCTTACAAATAAATATCTATCGCCGATTATAAGTTCGTCATAAGCCAGTAAAGAAGACCTAAAATCAAGTTCATCCATAAGGTATAAGCTATAACGAGCCTCAATATTTTCCAGATATCTAATTGGGTTAAATACTGCACCAATAAGCAGCCCAGCTGAATCTCTAAGGTTACTAGCACCGAAAATGGGTAAGAATAAATAGGGGCCCGGTTCAATGCCCCACGCACCGAGTTC